>ERZ840517.29-NODE-29-length-215853-cov-7.009551_pt1 | contig 215853 bp, 212 predicted proteins | sample MGYA00519876_ERZ840517 | MGnify/ENA primary metagenome ERZ840517 (study PRJEB31850, sample SAMEA3708882) | human gut metagenome | biome: human gut; feature: human-associated habitat; material: faeces | place: China | collected 2014 ... | reverse complement strand
TACCGCTTCGGTTTATTCTCTAAAGGATTTACTGTTTACTTTTCAATGTACTTTTCGTTCTCCCTCGCGGTGAACGATTTGTATTATACAATATGTTTTTTTCTTTGTCAACACTTTTTTAAAATTTTTTCAAAAAACTTTTTTGTTATAATTTTTTATCAAATTTTCATGTGTTATATCAAGAATTTTGCATATTTTAGTTCACATGATTCTTATCTTGTGAACTGGATATTATCTTATCACCTTTTCTTGTTAAAGTCAATACATTTTTTCTTTTTTTTGCTGGTATTTTTTGGTAATTCTATGTATTCCTTTATTTATAAGCACTTGCTTTATGATTTTTTTAATTTTTTTATAACTCATATTTTCTATGCAATGTAATTTTATGTTACAATTCACAGCTTTAGTAATTTTATATATTAGTAAAATTGCATAACTTTCCTAATATATAAAAAAGCAAACTTGATATTATTATCCAATTTGCTTTTCTAATTATTTCCATTTAATTTTCATCTTGAATTTTGGCATTAACAGTTTTTACTAACCCATTGCTATCATATTCTAAAGTAACTGTATATTTTTCATTATTTACATATTCATCAATAAATTTTGTAATGTTATCAACTTTATTATCATTATTAGAATTTGGTTTTATATAAAATACTATTCCTAAAATTTCCTTTTTATAATCTTCAGAATCTTCAGAAGAGTCTATTTTATCTATGTCTAAATCTTGAACTTCACCATTTTTTAAAGCAACTTTTATATCGCTTAAATTATTTTTGGCTGTGCTTATTAATTCTTTTATATTATCTGATGTCAAATTTTCACTTGCAAAAAATTCAAACTGTGAATTAAATCTTTTTCTTTCAGTATCTGTAACCTCTCCATTTTCTGATATTTGGATAGAATCTTTTCCTATAACTTCTAAATTTTGTAGCATTTCTTTATATTCATTTTTACTTGCAACTGCATATAAGTTATCAAATTGTTCTTGTATATTTTCTTTCAATACACCTACTATAATGTTTGCCTGTTCATCATTTATAGTACTAATTCCAATATTATCATTATCAAGATTTACTTCATTTTCAAAGTTTTGAACTAGTTTTATATTGTCTTCAAAATTCAATATTCCTTCATACTTTTTATTTGATATTAATAATTTTATTTTTTTATTGATTTTATCATTATCTAAACTTTGATTACATTCTAATTGAATATTTTTTAAAACTTCATCATTCTTCTTGTTTTCATATTCAACTGTTAATTGATTTTCTGTTTCTTTATTATTTTTTTCTATTTTAATAGTTTTTTCTTTCGTTTCATATCCTAATTCTGATATATCAATCTTAACTTCTGTATCATTTATCCTATCAATCAATAATTTTTCAGTTGGTTTTTCTACCGCAAATCTTACAGTATTTCCTTTACTTTCATATACAGTAATTTTAACTTCGTCGCTTCCTATGTTATTGTTTTGGATATCTTTTATTTTATCTTCTATATTTTTTACAAATGTGTCTTTCATACTAGTATCTGATGTATAATCTGGATATTTCTGTTTTATTGCTTTTTCTATTAAATCTATTCTTGATAAGATAATTTCATCTTTTTCTAATTTTTCAAGTATTTTTATGTATAAATTATTATATTCTTCAATTGTCATTTTTATGTAATATGCATTTGTTTGAGTATCTCCATTACTCATTGTTATTAATGTATTTGTCTGTTTATAGAATTTATTTTTTGATATATTTGCTCTTATCGTTCCTGCATATGTGTTCATTAATGTTTGTTTTTCTTGCTCACTAAAATTCAATATAGAATTTATATCTATATCTGATGTTATTATGTTAAAGTTTTGTATTCCTATATCTTTTAATAGTTTTTCTTCACTGTCATTGTTAGAAATAAATTGTTTAACATCTTTTAATCTTATACCATAATTTTCATTTTCTTTTAGATATTCTAATCCTATATAATTTTCATTTTCTGAGCCTATTGATATATTTTGATATTTATAATTATTTGCTTTATCTATATTACTTTTTACATTTAGTCCAATTTGATTTATTGAACTATTCTTATCTTCACTGTCTGTTCCCTTATTTGTTGTGTATTCAACACTTCCCTTTAATTCTGATGTATATTTATTTGTTTCTAAAGTATTTTCGATTCCTAATGTATCTTCATTTTTTACAATGTCAATTGCATCAAAACCTTTCATAAGGTATTTTGCAAATAATTCTTCATTTGATTTAAATGTGTCTGTTTTTAAATATAAAAATGCTAGAATTCCTGTAATTATCAATATTATTATAATCATTGATATAACTATTAATGTTATTCTTGCTTTTCTTGCCATCATATTTTTTCCTCCTATATACTAATTTTAGTACATTTTTATTATATATTTTTTTGATTTTTTAATCAATAGTTTTTCTTAATTTTTGTTCAACAGCTTCATATATAACTATACCTGTTGATACAGAGGCATTTAATGATGTTACTTTTCCTTTCATTGGAATCTTTACTAAAAAGTCACAATTTTTTCTTACTTTATCACTCATTCCGTTTCCTTCATTTCCTATAACAATGCCCAGTGGTCCTGTTAAATCTTGGTCATAATAGTATTTTTCTGTGTTTATGTCTGTTCCACATATCCATAGACCAGCATCTTTTAGTTTTTGAATTGCATCTGAAATATTTGTAACTCTTGTAATATGCATGTGTTCTACTGCTCCTGCTGATGTTTTATTTACTGTGCTGTTTACTGCCGCAGCTCTTCTTTTAGGTATTATTACTCCATGAACTCCTGCTGTTTCTGCAGTTCTTATTATTGAGCCTAAATTGTGTGGGTCTTCTATTCCATCTAAAATTAATACAAATGGGTCTTCATTTTTTTCTTTTGCATAGTCTATAATATCTTCTATTTCACAATATTCAAATGGTGGCACTATTGCAATTACTCCTTGGTAATTTTGATTTTGTGCCATTTCGTCCATTTGCCTTTTGTCTTTTTCTACTATTATTATTCCTTTTTCTTTTGCTATTGCTATTATTTTGTTGATTGAACCGTGTCGTTCTCCTTTTGTTATAAATATTTTGTTGATGTCTTTTCCGCTTTCTAATAGCTCTAATACTGAGTTTCTTCCTTCTACTTGGTCATCATAATTTTTTTCTTCTTTTTTTTCATAATTTTCTTTTTGAATTTTTTTATTATTTTTTTGATTATAATTATTTTTCATTACTTTCGTTCACTCCATTCTCTCATCGTCATTCAAAATTTTTTCAAAAATTTCGTCTGTCAAATGTCTCTTTTAGAACCGATGTCCCAAAAAGAACATTTTATTCATCATCTAATTTAAGCACTGATAAAAATGCTTCTTGTGGTACTTCAACATTACCAATTTCACGCATTTTCTTTTTACCTCTTTTTTGCTTTTCAAGAAGTTTCTTCTTTCTAGTAACATCTCCACCATAGCATTTTGCAAGTACATCTTTTCTCATTGCTGATATTGTTTCTCTAGCTATAATTTGTCCTCCAATTACTGCTTGAATTGGTATTGTAAATAATTTTCTTGGTATTACTGTTTTTAATTTTTCTACCATTTTCTTTCCTCTTGTATATGCGCTATCTTTGTGTACTATAAATGAAAGGGCATCAACTGGTTCTCCATTTATATGGATGTCTAGTTTTACTAGATTTGACCTTCTATATTCTTTGAATTCGTAGTCAAATGATGCATATCCTTTTGTTTTTGATTTTAAATTATCAAAGAAATCATATATTATTTCATTTAATGGCATTTCATATACTAATGTTACTCTGTTTTCGTCAAGGTATTTCATGTCTATATAAACTCCACGTCTATTTTGACATATTTCCATAATGTTTCCTACATATTCTTTTGGTGTTAGTATGTTTGCTGTTACAAATGGTTCTTCTATATATGATATTTCTTGTGGTGTTGGTAATTCTGTTGGATTATATATTTCTTCAACTTCTCCTGTTGTTTTGTGAACTTTGTATATAACTGATGGTGCTGTTGTAATTAATCCTAAGTCAAATTCTCTGTCTAGTCTTTCTTCAATTATCTCTAGGTGAAGTAGTCCTAAAAATCCACATCTAAATCCAAAGCCTAGTGCTGCTGATGTTTCTGGTTCGTATTCTAGAGCAGCATCATTTAATTGTAGTTTTTCTAATGCTACTTTTAGGTTTTCGTATTCACTTCCATCTATTGGATAAAGTCCACAATATACCATTGGTGTTACTTTTTTGTATCCTTTTAATGGCTTGTCCGCTGGATTATCATTTAAAGTTACTGTGTCTCCAACATGTATGTCTGATAAACTTTTTATACTTGCTGCAATATATCCAACTTCTCCTGCTTTTATTTCTTTTGATGGCATGTATGAGCCTGGTACAAAATATCCTACTTCTGCAACTGTGTATACTTTGTTTGTTGCCATTAGTCTTATTTCGTCACCTGCTTTTACTTTTCCGTCCATTACTCTAACATATGCTACTGCACCTTTGTAATTATCATAATATGAGTCAAATATTAAACAAGTTGTTTTAGCATTTTCGTCACCTTTTGGTGCAGGCAAGTCTGTTACAATTCTTTCTAAAACTTCTTCTACATTTAATCCTGATTTTGCTGATATACATGGTGCGTCTTCTGCTGGGATTCCTATTATATCTTCAATTTCTTTTTTTACTTCGTCTGGTCTTGCATTTGGTAAATCAATTTTGTTTATTACTGGCAATATTTCTAAATTGTTGTCTATTGCTAGATATACATTTGCTAAAGTTTGTGCTTCAACTCCTTGGCTTGAGTCTACTACTAGTATTGCTCCATCACATGCTGCTAGGCTTCTTGATACTTCATAGTTGAAGTCTACATGACCAGGTGTGTCTATCAAGTTGAATTCGTATTCTTCACCATTTTTTGCTTTGTATATCATTCTAACTGCTTGTGATTTTATTGTGATTCCTCTTTCTTTTTCTATTTCCATGTTGTCTAGCACTTGGCTCTCCATTTCTCTTTTTGATAGTACTCCTGTCATTTCTATCATTCTGTCTGCTAGTGTTGATTTTCCGTGGTCTATGTGTGCTATTATGCTGAAGTTTCTTATATGTTCTTGTCTTTTATTCATTTTTTTCTTATTCCCTCCTAAAGGCACATATCCTGTTTTGGTCAAAATGGTTGTTATTTTGACTTTTTTATTTTTTACATTTTAACATAATACAAAAAAAATCACAATAGTTTTGTTATAATCAAATTTATTTGACATTTTATGTTAATTATGGTATTATATATTCTGTAGGCAATATTGTCTAAACCGTATTAAAAGGAGGATATAATAATGAAAAATTCAAAAGGAAAACGGTTTTTAAAAGAAATTGTATTTACAGCATTAGTAGGTTTTTTTGTTGGAGCAATTATAGCTATTTTTTTATCAGTTTTTTTCTGTAAAAAGGCTGCTGATAATAATATCAATACTCAATTGACAACTGAAACAGAAACTGCATCTGCATCAAAAACTCAAACGTCATCAGATACTGAAGAAGCTCTTGAGAAAACTCAAATAATGACTTCAATAGCGGTTGAATATTCTAACAAGAAAGTCTCTTTTTTTAGTCCAACTTCTTGTTACATAAATTTTAACTTTTCAGTAACGGATAATGACTCTAAGTCAGAAAATCAATATGGTCCAATTGAACTTACTGCTGGTGAAAAAAGAATATTTTCACTAGACGATTTATCAATGCTCAAGTATTCTGATAAAGCAAAAATAACTGATGTTATAGTAACTGATACATTTGTTTATGGCAATTCACAGTTTGATTCTTCTCTCTATTCCAAATCTGACTCAAATATTGAGTTTAAATGTTATGCGGATAAAATTAATCTAAGCAGTAATAAATCCTGCTTTGTATCCTTTGTAATCCATACAAAGGATGGCGATACATCAGGTTTTATTGGAGTGAATTTGTTAAAACTTGATGCTAATGTCCAAAAGACTGTTAACCTTAATGATTTGGCTCCAGGTTTTTATTCTGGAACTACGGAGATATATTCTTATTCTCCTTTAACAATTTGTGGCTATGAAAAGAAGAAATAATCATAACCCCAAAACACCTAATGTGCATTGTACATTAGGTGTTTTATATTATTATTCCTTCATATACATTATAAACATTTGTATATCCTATATTTTCTAAAATTCTTTGTGCTTCTTGGCTTCTATGTCCTGTAGAACAATATACTACAATTATTTGTTCTTTATTTGTAATTTTCCTTGTGATTGTTCTTCTAATTTGATAATCTGGTATTGATATTGCACCGTCTAAGTGTCCCTCTCTATATTCTTGTGGACTACGAACATCTATAAGTATTGCTCCTTGTTTTATATATTGATTTATTTCTTCTTTTCTTATGTCTTTTTTATTGTCAAAATTTCTTTTTAATTCAAAGTTTTTTTCTATCATATATCTTATTCTTCTAAACATTTTTACACCTTCTAATATTATTGATTCTAAATCGTTTATGATTTTTTTCATCAATATTTTATATTTATGCTTAAATTTGTTAGAGACAATGTTTGAAAATACTTGTGAATGATATTTTCAAGCATTATTCTTGCTGAAACATAACATCTTCCTATTAATATAATATTATTAATAAGATATTTTGTTGTATGATTTTGATTTTTTTATATATTTTATTATAATTACTATATGCTATTGTTATATAAATTTTTGTTATTTATGTCACCTTTGTTGTATTATGTTTCCTGTTTTGTTTACATTATTTTTACATTTTTTGTTTTATTTGGTATGTGGAAACTGTGGATAACTTTGTGAATAACTCAAAATTAGTACTTTATCATATAAAGTTATACACATCAAATTGTGCATAACTTTAATTTCCAATTATTAACAATTCATTTTATATTTTTATGTATACCCTGTATTTAATTTATAGTGAATTTTAAAAAACTATGAAATGGCTTTATATTGCTCATTTCATAGTTTTTATTATTTTTTACTCTACATAAATTTGATATTGTCTACTATATCGCTTTGTTATTGATACTATTTTATTACTGTAAAATAAATAATACATATTATTTCTAATATTGTTATTGCCGGAAATCCTATAACAAATGCCATTTTCTGTGTTTTGTGTCTAAATGTGTACATTCCTGCAATTGTTCCTATTCCTCCTCCTAATGCTGTTATTATAAATAGTGTTTTTTCTGGTATTCTCCATTTTCCTTTTTTGGCTTTTTGCTTGTCTATGTACATTATTAAAAATCCTATTATATTTATTATTATAAAGTATATTATTATGTTTTTGGTTGTGAATATATTTTGTAAATCTTGCATTTTCCCCTCCTTTAAAATTCAAAATCAAGATAAGCATATTTTTTTGTTTCAAATTTTAAACAACTTTCAATATCTTCTTTTTGTTTTTATTTCTTTACAGTATTTGTTTTTAACAACTGTATCACTTTCATATGCTCTTTCTGTATTTCTCCATTCATTAAATTTTTTGCAATATCATTATATTTGTAATTTTCTATTTTTTCCATTATTTCTTTTTCAGATAAATTGTATAAATCATTTTTTGTAATTAGATTTTGTTCATATATTTTTTTAATAATATCTGCTAATAATTGCATTGATATTTTTGTTTTACTATCCATATATGATTTTGATAAAATACTCATATTTTTAACAAATTTTTCAGCTATTTCTTTGTCTTTAAATCCTAGTTCTTCTATTTCTTTTTCATTTTTCTGTATTTCTATATTTTCATATATTTCTTTTACTTCATCTAAATTCCATAATTCTTTTATTACTCCAAATCCATTTGAAAGTGTATATTCAAGTCTATCACTTGAAAGCATAGGTGTGTCATTGTCTGCAATTGGGTATTTATGATAATCATTTATTTCTTCAATTTTTATACCATCTCTATTTAACAAACTCATTATTTTTTTAGATTCACTAATAATTTTTGTTGTTAGTTCTTCTGTTGATTCTTGTTTTTCGTAATCGCCATTTAAGAAATCTATAACATGTTTAAATGCTGGTGTTGCAATATCATGGAATAATCCTGCAAGCGTTTGTTTTTTATCTTTTGTAAAGTTCCATATAATTAGTGCAACTGCTACACTATGATCTAAACTTGAGTACCATAGTGTAATTTCTGGAAATAGTTTTGAATAACATGTTCCACAAGATACACTTATTCCTGCTTGTTTTTGCATTTCTGGCGTATTGATATATTCTTCTAAAAAGTCTGGCTTTTCTGGTGATAATATATCAAAATATTCTTTTATTGGTTCTTTTAAATTTTCAAAATATTTTTTCATTTTTTTAACCTTTCTTTTTCCAAAAGGATATTTTTTTAAGGAGTGTCCCTTTTTCCCCTTTAAAAGGGATTTCAAGGAACGTCCCTCAATCCCTCTCAATCTATCTTATCCAAACAGACTCAACTGATTACTTTGGCTCATACCTTCTAAGCAACCAAATTCTTTAAGCAAATCTGCTCCTGAAGCACCTATTTTAGCACGTATTTTTAGGTCGTCTATTGACATGAATTTTCCGTCTTTTCTGGCATCTACAATACCTTGTGCAGCAACACCACCAAAACCTGGTATACTATTTAAAGGTGGTCTTAATTTGTTGTCTTGTACTTTGAATCTTGTTGCTTCAGATTCATATAAGTCTACTGGCAAAAATTCAAATCCTCTTTCATACATTTCTAATACAATTTCTAAGTCGTCATACATGTCTAATTCAGCTTTTGTTGCTTCTTTCTTTTGGTTTTTCATTTCTATTTCTTTCATTTTGTTTTTTACTTTTTCTTTTCCAAATATCATACAACTTGCATCAAATGCTTTTGCTCTTATTGAGAAATATGCTGCATAATATGCTAGTGGTATGTGTACTTTGAACCATGCAATTCTAAAGGCGTTTGTAACATATGCCGCTGCATGGGCTTTTGGGAACATGTATTTTATTTTTTCACATGATTTGATATACCAGTCTGGTACATCATGTTCTTTCATTAATGGAATGTATTCGTCTTTCCATTTTGGTTCTTTTCCTTTTGCTACTTTTCCTTTACGAACTGCTTCCATTATTTTGAAAGATTTGTCTGGTGGCAATCCTTTTTTGATTAGGTAAATCATAATATCGTCACGACAACATATTGCCTCTTGAAGTGTTACTACCCCTTGTTCAATTAATGTTTGGGCATTTCCTAGCCATACGTCTGTACCATGTGATAAACCTGATAAACGTATTAATTCATCAAAGGTTGTTGGTTTTGTGTCCAAAAGCATGCCTCTGGCAAATTTCGTTCCATATTCAGGTATTCCATATGTTCCTACTTGTGAGTGAATTTGCTCTGGTGTTACACCTAATGCTTCTGTTGAATTAAATATTGACATTGTTTCTTTATCATCTAGTGGTACATCTGTTGGTTTTATTCCTGTTAAGTCTTGTAACATACGAATTACTGTCGGATCATCGTGTCCTAGTATATCTAGTTTTAACAAGTTTCCATCTATTGAGTGATAATCAAAGTGTGTTGTTATTATGTCTGAATTTGGGTCATCTGCAGGATGTTGTACTGGCGTAAATTCATATATTTCTCTTCCTTTTGGTACAACTATTATTCCACCAGGGTGTTGGCCTGTTGTTCTTTTTATTCCTGTACATCCTTGTGATAGTCTTTGAATTTCTGCTCTATTCATAGGAATTCCTCTATCTTCATAATATCCTTTGACATACCCATATGCAGTTTTTTCCGCTACTGTACCAACTGTTCCTGCTTTAAATGTTGTTCCTTTTCCAAATATTACTTCTGTGTATTTATGTGCTTTTGCTTGATATTCACCTGAGAAGTTTAAGTCTATATCTGGTTCTTTGTCTCCATTAAATCCTAAGAATGTTTCAAATGGTATGTCCATTCCATCTTTTGTTAGTTTATGCCCACATTTTGGACAATCTTTATCTGGTAAGTCAAATCCATTTCCTACTCCGTAATCTTCAAATTCTGAATACTTACAGTTTGGGCAACGGTAGTGTGGTTGTAGTGAGTTAACTTCTGTTATACCTGTCATAAATGCCGCTAAAGATGAACCTACTGAACCTCTGGAACCAACTATATATCCATCTTCATTTGATTTCCATACCAATTTTTGTGCAATTATGTACATAACTGAATATCCATTGCTTATAATTGAGTCTAACTCTTTGTCAAGTCTGTCTTGTACTATTTTTGGTAGTGGGTCTCCATATAATTCGTGTGCTTTTTTGTAAGCAATATTTTTGATATCTTCTTCACATCCTGGAATATGTGGTGGACATTTTTCTGGTGATATTGGGCTTATTTGCTCACACATATCTGATATTTTATTTGTGTTTGTTACAACTACTTCATATGCTTTTTCTTCTCCTAAATAACTGAACTCTTCAAGCATTTCTTCTGTTGTTCTTAAATATAATGGTGCCTGATTATCTGCATCATCATATTTTTGTCCCGCTTCTAATATTCTTCTATAAATTTCATCTTGTGGGTCCATAAAGTGAACATCACATGTTGCAACAACTAGTTTATTTAGTTTTTCACCTAATGCAACAATTTTTCTGTTGATATCTCTTAAATCTTCAACATCTCTTACAATTCCATTTCTAATCAAGAATTGATTATTTCCTGTTGGTTGAATTTCTAAGTAATCATAATCATTTGCAATTGCTTCAATTTCTTCATCTGGACGTCCTTGTTCTATTGCTTGATATAGTTCACCTGCTTCACATGCACTTCCAAGTATTAAACCTTCTGAATATTTTTTGTATAAGCTTTTTAATATTCTAGGTTTTCTATAAAAATAATTAACATGTGATAGTGAAATTAATCTATATAAATTTCGTAATCCTACATAGTTTTTTGCTAAAATTATAGCATGATATGTTTTTAATTTTTTGTATTCTTCTGCTTTTGCTGCTGGGTCTGCTGCAACTTGGTCTATATCTTCTAGTTTCTTTGCTCCTCTTTCTTTTAACATATCTATCATTACATTAAATACTTTAACTGTTGTATCAACATCGTCTAAAGCTCTATGTGCTACTTCTACTTTGATTCCTAAGTTTTCTGCAATTTTTCCTAATTTATATTTCTTGTAATCTGGGAATAAATCTTTTGCCAAACTTAATGTATCTAAGTATGAATAATCAAAGTCATATCCTAGTCTTTTTGCATTTTGTTTTAAGAAACCAACATCGAAATTCGCATTATGGGCTACTATTACGGTTTCATTTTGGTCACCTAAAAATTCTAACATTTTAGGGAATACTTTTTCAATTGTTTCTGCATCTTTTACCATATCGTCTGATATGTTTGTAACTTCTGTAACTCTTTCTGGGATGTGTCTTTCTGGATTTACAAAGCAACTGAATTCGTCTATTACTTCTTTATTTTTAACTTTCATTATTCCTATTTCTGTAATTCTATCATTTGTTGCAGAAAATCCTGTTGTTTCTAAGTCAAGTACACAATATGTTGCATCTATGTCTTGTCCTTTTCCATTGTAAATTGATTTTGTATTGTCTGGTGCTAAATATGCTTCTACACCATATATTACTTTGATATCAGGGTTGTCGTCACCAACTAGATGATATGCTTCTGGGAATGCTTGTGCAACTCCATGGTCTGTTATTGCTATTGATTTCATTCCCCATTTCATTGCTCTTTTTATCAAGTCTGTTGCTGATGTTACTGCATCCATTTGGCTCATTTTGGTGTGCATGTGTAGTTCTACTCTTTTTACTTCTGCATTATCTTGTCTTACTTCTTTTTTTACACCTGTACTTTCTACGATGGTATTTGCCATAACAGTGAGTTCACCTGAGAATGAGTCCATTTGTGCATTTCCTTCAATTTTTACACCTTTTACACTACCCATTTTTTTTATTATTTTTTTTGCTTTCCCTTTTTCTAGGAAGGCTTTACATGTAAGTGTACTTGTTCCATCATATAAATCAAAACTTAATAATGTTTTTCCAGATTTCAATTCTCTATCTTCCATAAAGATAATTTCACCATCTAATGAAACCGCTCCATCTTCTGGGCCTAGTTCTGAAACTTTTGCAAGTGGTGCAGTTATATTCATTGTTTTTCCTAAAATCAATGGTGTGTCTTCTTCTTCATCTTCTTTTGGAAGTTCTGGAATATTGTTTTCTATTTCAATTATTGTGTTTGCAATTACTGTTACATCTCCTGCATATGTGTCAAGTCCTGCTTTTCCTATAACTTTTATTCCTTTTGCTTGTTCTATTTGTGCTTTTATTTCATTTCCTTCTTTGATATCTTTGGCAAATGATTTACATGTCATTGTGCCTGTTCCATCATATAGGTCAATTATAAGCATTCCTTTTCCTGATTTTGTTTCTCTACATTCAACTGTTAACACTCTTCCTTCTAGTGCTACTCTACCATCATTTGCAGTTATGTCTTTTATTTTAATTAGTTTTTCCTTTGCTTTTGATGGTTTTCCCATTATGTATTTTTGTTCTTCTATAACAGCATTATCTAATTCAATATCTTCTGGCATTGCTCCCATTTCTTCTATTGGGATATAGTCTCCGTCTTGTGGTGGCATGTAGTCTGGGTCGTTATATTCTGGTACTTCGTTTTGAATATTGTTTTTGTTGTGTGCAGGATTTGTACCATTTGATGCTGAATTTGGAGAACTTTGAGTATTTGCAGTGTGTTGTCCATTTTCTGAGTTTTCTCCGTTTTCTGGAATGAATGCGACTGTTTGTTTTATTGCATTTTCTTCCATTTCTTTCATCTTTTTCTCATGTTGGATTTCCGCTTCTTGTGGCAAAATTTCTTCTAGTTCAATTTTATATTCTTTTCCATATAATTTTTTTATTACATTTTCTAACTCTTTATCAGTTTTCTTTGCCCTTAAAAAGTCTGCTCCTCTTATATGCATTTTTACGTTTATTATATTGTCATTTATTTCAACATCACTTTTCATTAATAACATTGGCTTCATTAATGGGTATTTGTGTGCCATATAACATATGATATTTTTCCATTCTTCTTTTATTGATTTTAGCTGTGTGTCTTTTTGGTAATGGATTGTCATGTCTATGTTTGAAAAATGGAATCTTTCTATTAAGAATTTTTCAAAATACCATATGTCTTTAACCTCTATGTATTCGTCTATTTCTAGTATTATTCCAAGTGTGTTTGTCTTTTTTATTACATTTAGTGCTGTTACATGTGCTTCTTTTATGTTGGCTTTTGTTTCGTAATCACTGAATATTTCTTTTACTTTTTTTGCTTTGTTTTCTGACATTGCTTTTGTTTCACTCCGTTTCGCTAATGTCCTTTTGGGGACGGTTCTTTTTGGGACATTTTTTTCTGAATGGATATCCTTATTTTCCTTCTTCATAAAATAAAAAATCACTATCTACTTTTGTTTGTTGTTGCTCTATATTTTCTCCGTCTATACTAAACCAATAATTTCCTGTTTTTTCTATTAATTTATTGTATTGGTTTATTTTTTTCATTTCTATTTCCTTGCCTTTCCTTGTATAATTTTTCATTTTTTTTATAATTTTCTATAAATTTTTCTTTACATACTATATCACAAATTATCTTTTTATTAAAGCGAACACAACAAAAAAATCAAGATAATTTTAATCTGTCCATTCAAAAAATAATAGCAACGCAAAATCAATATATAATTTATGCAACTATTTTTTCTATTTCTTCTTTAAATCTTTTATCTGCTGATATAAATCCCAATATTTTCCTTGGTTTTCCATTTATTTTATTTAATATCTTCTCTAACTTATCACTTGATACTTTATTTAAATCTGTACCCTTTGTTATAAATCTTCTTAATATTCCATTACAATTTTCATTCATTCCTTTTTGCCATGAACTATATGGATCTGCATAATACACTTCTGTCCTTCTCTCATTCTCATTAAATTTTGATATTTCTATTTTATCATAATTTAAAAACTCATGTCCATTATCTGTTGTCATACTTTTAAATATTTTTTTAAATTTACTTCCATATTTTTCCTCTAGACTATCTATTGCTTTTTTTATACATTCATTCGTGTGTTCTTTCATTTCTACAACTATATATTTCTTTGTCATTCTTTCTAAAAGTGTCATATACGTCTTTTTACTGTCTTTTGAACCTTCTACACAATCTAATTCCCAATATCCAAATTCTTTATTCTCATCTATCTCTTTTGGTCTATTATGAATACTTTTCTCTGGATGTTTTGGCTTCTTCTCTGTCTTTTCTTCTTTCTTTCCTTTCTTTTCTAATTTGGCTTTATGCACTAAATCTAATGGGCTTATATTTAATTTTCCTTTTTCTATCCAATAATATATTATTTGAAAACTTGGCTGTATTTCAAATTTTATATTATTTACTTTTATATATCCTGCCACTTCTTCTGGTGACCATTTTTCCTTTAATATTTTATCTTCTATAAATTGTTTCAATGCTCTACTTAATTTACATTTTCTTCCTGCTTTTTTCTTACTATATTCATATTTTCCTTGTGCTACTGCTGCTGAATATACTTTTTTACATATTCCCGTATTATAATCCCACTTTTCTTCACAATGTCTATTTATTTCTCTTGATATTATTGATTTATTTCTTCCTAATTCTTCTGCCATTTCTTGCATTGTATATTTCTTCTTTACCATAAATTCTATTTTCCATCTTTCTTCATATGTTATATCCAAATTTCTTTTTACCTCTTTATTTTCTGTTTCAATTATGTTAGAATTAATTAAACACATATAAAAATCTCCTTTATAATTTTGTTTCGTTCACAAATATTATATATTTGATTTTTATATGTGTCTATATTTTTATGTTAATTTTGTTGCTTTAATTTTTTGAACTGGGTGATAATTTTAATCTTGATTCTTTTGTATTTTCTTTATTTTTGTTTCTGGTCTACGTATAATTATTCGTCTTTTCCTAGTATATATGGTTCTTCTTCTGTTCCAGAACCACTTTTTATATATACACCATCATTCATTTCTACTACTGGACGTATTCCTAAGCAGCCGTCACCTCCTGAAATACCTCCATCTATAAGAACCTTACTTAAATCATGCCCACTAGGTGATGCAAGCCAATAACATGCGCCTGTCTTTATTATTTCCCTATTGTATAATTTTGCTTCATCAACTGTCATTATGTGTACATTATTTATTAATTTCAATTGCTTTTTATCTTTATACATCTCCCAATTTCTTGTATTTATTTCTGTTCCTCCATATATCTTATTATATTGAGTTGCTCTTGTTCCATTAGATAATAAATATTCTGCTCTATATCCATCACCAGCGGCATACTCGTAGAATGTAAAATTTTCTGGGCTTCCTGCATGTATTATCTTTGTAACATATATTTTCTCATCTTTTTCTGTACTCTCTAATATTTGCCATCCCTCATATTTAGGTATTCCATCTTTATCTGCTGGTCTTACACTTTGATTTCTGCTTGTTATTATTTCTAATTTATTTAAATCTATATTTTCATTTCCTTTATAAGTAAATCCTCCAAAAGTATATGATAATGCATTTGAATTATTTGGATATTCTAGTTTATACATTGCTCTTGTTCCTATTAAACGGCTTGCATTTAAGTCATACAGCCTTTTATTTTGCAACTCTTCTATTTCTTCTTTTGTCCATTCCCCTGCATCATATTTAACTATATTTTTTGCAGACATATATTGATTTACTATAACTTCTTTTTCTTCACTGATTGTCTTTCCGTTATATGTTCCACTAACTATAAAAGTATATTTTTCATTTTTTGTCACTGCATATGGTACTGTTTTTGTATTATCTGCTGTTGATACAACTGTACATTTATTTCCTTCCAATGTTGCTATTATATTTATATACAATGTTTTTCCTTTTTCTTGTGTATTTGCTCCGAGTGAACTTGTATCATTTGCACTTCCACTTGCATTTACTCCTATTGCATATGTTATTTCTAATTTTTTAGTTGTTACTTTTATATTTATATCTCCAGTAACTTTTTCTATTTTTATTTTTCCAGTATTTATATCAACTTCATTTCCACCAGTTGTAGTTACAGTTTGTTCTCCCATTGTTACCACTAAACTTGTTATTGCATAATTTCCTTCTGCTGATATTGTTGCTTCATATGTTTTGTTATATGCTGCTTTTGTTGCATTATTGTTTATTGTTGCACTTTCTCCCAAGTCTTTTGTTACATTATAAAAATAATCATCTATCTTTATAATTTTTTCTGTTTTGTTTCCATCTCCTGTTGTTATTACAAATTTATATTCTTTTTCTAATTCCACATCATAATCAATTGATATTTGTTCTTTTTTTCCATCTACTACTTTCAATGGATTTCCTTCTGGATAGTCTATTTGTTTTATTCCATTTATTCTATCTGTTACAACTATATTTATCTTTACTTTATTATCTACTCTTGAAACAGTTGTATATTCAAACTCTAAACTACTTGTATTATATTCTATTTTCTCTATATTCAAATTTTGGTCTATTAAAAATTTTCCTTTTATTTTATTTTTTGTCATAATAATCAATTTTCCATTTAATGACGCGTCTTCTTGTAATAATGGACTATAATCTTTTAATATTGCTTTATTTGCCCAATCTTGCGTTACATCATCTAATGTTGCATTACCTTGTCTTGCTATTTGCAGTTCTTGCAATGCCATTGTTAATTGTTCTTTCATTTCTGCTTCTAATTGTGCTTTTTTTGCTTGTTTTACTTTTGCAAATATTCCGTTTTCACCACCTAATGTTGCTATTGCAATTCCAGCTAGCAATAATAAAATAATTATTGTTATGACTAAGGCAACTAATGTTATTCCTTTTTGTTTCTTTATTTTCATTTGTATTCCTCCTAAAATTTTCTAGTAATGTAAACTAATTTTATTTTTATTTAATTTTATTGTTAAAAATATACATTCAAATTTTAAAGAAAAAGATGATTCTTTGTTTTCTCCTAAGTACAGTATATTTTTAACTTTTCAATGTCTGTTTTTCTAAATTTTTGATAATATTTTCATAATCTATTTTTTCATAGATTAGTTTACACTCTCTTAACTTTATATTTTATATTTTATATCTTTTTCACACGTGTGTCAATATTTATTTTCTGATTTTTACTATAATTGTAATAATAAGTTATAATTTACAGTTATTAATTTAATTGTTTAAATTTTTTTATGACATACGGAAGGATTGAATTTTGAAATGAATAACTCTGGAAAATTTGAAAATAATTTAAATATAATTGGTCCTATTTTAAGAGAAAAAAGAAAAGAAAAAAAGTTGTCTTTTGAACAACTTTCTAATAAACTTTTATTACTTGGTATTAATATTCCTATCACCTGTTTACATAGAATAGAAAATAATCAACGAACTGTAAGAGATTATGAATTGTGTGCTCTTTCTATTGCTCTTAATATTGATATAAAAGAACTTTTAACTCCATTTATAAATAATTTAAAAAACTCAGAACAAATTTAGCACTGAGTTTTTTATTTTATATTAATATAAGAACAAAGCAGAGTCAAAGATTAAGTTATCTTTAATTCTCTTTGTTCAAATAGCTTACTTATTTCTAAAGGGCCACTCTTTCAACTTTAACATCTTCTAAGTTTGAATCATCTACTTTATATCCATAACCACCTAAATAATATCTGCAATTATTATAATCATCTGCGTTTTGCTTATCTCCATCTTTCAAACTAATTGTTGAGGCTCCCTCATTTTGAGTTGATATGTATGCTTTATCATTAATAATATAATTTAAGCTAGTGCCAAAATCTGCATATTTTCCTACTTCTGTAACACTTCCATCATCATTTATTTCTAACAAAGTATATTTTTCATCTATTGAACCATCATCTAATCTTCTTCTGTCATTTACATATGTCTTTCCAGCAAAACTTTTTACTTCTCCAAAATATCCTAATAAAACATCTTCTTTAGTTTCTAAATTCAATATATGTTTTGCTTCTTGTTCAGCATAGTCAATGTATGTTAGATATTTGTCTGTTACACTTAATACAAATTTTCTTCCTTGTGCTAATTCTGTTTGATTTGTTCCATCCACATTTATTTGATACATTTTTCTGTTTTGAGTTGTATAATATATTTTATCATTTTGGACAAAGAAATAATTTTTTACTTTTTCTGCAATATTTATAACATTACTTCCGTCTTTTTCCATAGAGCATAGTGTTCCCTGTGGATTTTGATTTATGCTATCATATCCAATTTGATTTACAAAATAAATTTTGTTATCTGTAATCCATAATTGTAAAGATACTCCTTCATAAATTTTTTGAACATTTCCTGTTAAGTCTATTTTATATATGCCTTTTCCACTATAATATGAAGGTATTGTGTAAACATTTTCTCCATCAAAATATATTTTATCTGCCCCATTTGGAACTTCTACTATTTTTTTGCTAGTTTTGTCTTCAATATTATATGTGTATATACTTTTGTTTTTATCTTCATAAAATACCGCTTTTGTTCCTATTTTGCAGAATTTTCCTCCTGCTTGCATACTTGTTTGTTTTTCTTCGTCTTCAAGTTCTTTTTGATTTGTTTTTTCTGCATTTGATGTAGTTTGTTCATTGTTATTAATATTATTGTTTTCTTCTTCTCCTCGTGCATAATTTACAGTTGCTACTCTATTTGGGTTGACTATTACAATTGCTATTGCAATTACCATCAATATTGCAAGTATTATTCCTAATATTATATTTCCCTTTTTATCGCCCATTTCTTTCTCCTTTTTGAGACAAGTGAGATAATTCAAAATTGTCTCATTTTTATGTATATATTGTCGAATATTTTTTAGTTTTTTGACTTTTTTGAGACAAACTGTACTATCCCACTTGTCTCTTTTAAAATATTCTTAGGATATCATTATAAGTTATATATAATGATAGTGCTATTAAAATTGAAAATCCTATTAATTGTATATTTATTTCTGTTTTTTCATTTAATGGTTTTCTTCTAATCGTTTCAATTAGAAGTATTAATATTTTTCCACCATCTAGTGCTGGTATTGGTAATAAGTTTGTAACTCCTAGTGATAATGAAATTAATGCTAACATATATATGAATTCTTTAATTCCATTTGTTTTGGCAACAACTTCCGATATTCCTACAGGTCCCATCATTTGGTCTACACTTACTCCCCCTGTGAATATCATCTTTATGTTGTCTAGTATTGAAAATGCAAATTCTTTTGTTTCTATTCCACCATATATTATATGGTTTATCAAATTATTTTCTGATTGTTTTAAATTTACACCTAAATAATATGAAGATATATAGTCTGGTGTTAATTCTACAGAGATTTCTTCGCCTTTTCTGTCTACTGTTATAAGCATTGTGTTAACACCTTTTTCTTGTATCAGTTCTATTATTTTGTTGTAGTCTCCATTTATTTCTTGGTTATTTATTTTTGTTATTTTATCATTTGTTTTTAGTCCGTATTTTTCAGCACTGCTTCCTTTTTCAATTGATATTATTTTGCAATTTTGGTCTAAATAAATTCCTGTATTTTTATTTTTTATTTCTGTTGGTTTTATTCTGTAATCTTCTATTGAACCGTTTCTTTCTATTTTTAGTGATATTTCTTCTCCATTATATTTTTGTGTTGATTTATTATTACTTCTATTTTCTGATTCATTTGTTCCTTTTGCTTTTGTCATTGCTTTGTTTAAGTCATATTTGCTTTTTATTTTTTTACCATTAAACTCTACAATTTTATCATTTTGTTGTAAGCCTATTTCTTGTGCTGCATATCCATCTAACACTGAACTTATTTCGTTTGTTACATATGTTGTACTTGTTGACATCAAAATAAAATATACTAATAAACCAAATATGATATTTACTGTTGCACCAGCTACTACGATTGCAATTCTTTTTGGTATACTTGCTTTTGAAAAAGAACCTTCACTTTCTGATCTTTCTTCTTCACCTTCCATACTACAAAATCCACCGTAATGGTATTAATCTTAGTGCATATTTAGTTTCTTTTCCTTGTTTTTTCCATATTGTAGGTCCAAATCCTATTGCAAATTCATTTACTTTTACTTTGCATAGTTTTGCAACTGTTAGGTGTCCTGCTTCATGTATTAATATTAGAAATCCAAGTAAAAATATTATTTTTAAGGCTGATATTATAATTGTCAAATTTACTCCTCCTTGTCGGGATTGAGGGACGTTCCTTAAAATCCCTTTTTTTAGGGATTCAGTGACACTCCTTATTTTCTAAAAAATGTTTAAACTTTAAAGGAATGTCCCTTTTTCCCTTTTTGAAGGGATTTTAAGGAACGTCCCTCAATCCCGATTTTTTAAATCATTGTGAATAGCATATATGCAAATGGTGCTATAAATAGCACACTGTCTATTCTGTCTAGCATTCCTCCATGTCCTGGTAATAAATTACTATAATCTTTTATATCTACATATCTTTTTATACATGATGCTGAAAAGTCTCCTAATTGTCCTATTAAGCTTAGTACTATTCCTGATATTCCTACTACAAAATATGAATAATTAAATGAAAAATTGTTGTTTAAAATTAGTGTATATATCACTGCAAGTACTGTTGCTCCTATTGTTCCTGCTACGCATCCTTCTATTGATTTTTTAGGGCTTACTTTGCTAAATTTGTGTTTTCCAAATCTGCATCCTACACTGTATGCAAATACATCTGTTCCCCATGATGCTATAAATATATATCCTAATAGTATTTTTCCATTTTGTATTTTGTCTATCATTGTTAAAAACATTATGAATGTTGGTATATAACATATTCCTAGTAGTGTGTATGCCATGTCTTTAAATGTTGTTTTCATGTCTGTTGCTATTACTTGTGCAAATAATATTAATATTGTGCATGGTATTGTATATATTAATATTTGTTGCATTTGTTGTTGTGGTATTAGACTTGGTATTAATACTAATATGCAACTTAAGTAAGCTACCCATTTTATTGGTTTGCATACTTTTGTTATTGCTTTTATGTATTCGTGCATTGCTACTATTGATATTGTTGTGAATATTATTGATGTTATTATGTTGTTTTGTATTAATAATATTACTAAGAGTGCTAGACCTACTATAAATCCTGATGTTATTCTTTTAAAATCCATATTTTTTTCCTTTCTCTTCACTTAGTTTCGTTCATCATAAAATGAAAATTTGCGATTTTCATTTTACAAATCTCCCGCTTCGCTCGTTCATCATAAAATAAAAATTATAAATTTTTATTTTGCTCCAAATTTTCTATTTCTTTTTTGATAAATTTCTATTGTATTATCTAAATCTTCTTCACTAAAATCTGGCCACATTTTGTCTACAAATACAAATTCAGTATAAACTAATTGCCATGGCAAGAAGTTACTTAATCTAATTTCTCCACTTGTTCTTATTAGTAAATCTGGATCTGGTTGATTTGCTGTATATAAATTATCTGATATTGTTTGTTCTGTTATATCTTCTATATTTATTTCATTGTTTTTTACTTTTTCTGCAATATTTTTTACTGCATGTATTATTTCATCTCTTCCACCATAATTTAATGCAATATTAAATGTTATTCCAGTATTATTTTTTGTTCTTTCCATGCATTTTTCTATACTTTTTTGCATTTTTTCTGATAGGCCTTTTTTACTTCCAATTATTTTTACTTTTATGTTTTCTGAATCAGCTCTTTTGCTGTAATCATCTAAATAGCTTTGGAATAGTTTCATTAAAGCTGTTACTTCTTCTGTTGTTCTTTTCCAGTTTTCTGTTGAAAATGCATATACTGTTATATGTTTTATTCCAATTTTATTTGCATATCTTACTATTTTTTCTAGTGTCTTTGCTCCTTCTTTGTGTCCTAAACTTACTGGCAAATTTTTATTTCTAGCCCATCTTCTATTTCCATCCATTATAATTGCAATATGTTTTGGCAAATTTTCTTGTTCCATTTTGTTCCCCCTAAATTGCGCCAATAATTTTTCCATCAACACAATTTTTAAAATTATTCTGTATCTGTCAAAAAAGGGCGTCCCTTTTGACAGATTTTATTTATTTCTATCTTTTATATATAATGCAAGTTGTCTTAAAAATTCTGATTTTTCTCCATATTCTTCTAATTGTTCTATTGCCTCTTCTGTTATTTTATCTAATTCTTTTTTGGCACCGTCTAATCCATAATATGATACATATGTGCATTTTCCCATTTCTCTATCATTTCCTACTGGTTTTCCAGTTATTTCTGGATTACCTTCTTCAGATAAAATATCATCTTTTATTTGAAATGCTAAGCCTATTTTTTCTGAATATATTGTTAATTTTTCTATATTTTTTTCAGATGCATTTGCTAAAATTGCTCCCATTCTTATACATAGCTTTAGTAATGCTCCTGTTTTATTTATATGTATGTATTCTAGCATTTCTTTTGAGATTTCTTTTCCTTCTAATTCAGTATCTAAATATTCTCCCGCAATCATTCTATCAACTGCTTTTGTGAATTCATTAAATGCTCTTGCTTTGCTATGAAAATTTTCTTTATATTGATTTTCTATTGAATACAACATTTCATTGCTTATAACAATATAAGCTTGATTAAGAAGCCCATCTCCTGCAAGTAATGCTGTTGGATGGTTGAATTGCTTGTGGTTTGTTGGTTTTCCATGTCTAAAATCATCATTATCTACTTCTGGCAAATCATCATGAATCAGTGAAAAGTTGTGTACCATTTCTATTGCTATTGCAAATGGCATTGCTTCTTCATAATCTTTTTTGAATAATTCATATGTTGCTAGTACTAATATTGGTCTTAATCTTTTTCCACCTGCCATTAAGCTGTATTCCATTGAATTGTTTAATATTTTTTCTGGACATTCTTCTTTTCTTAAATATTTTTCTAGCTCTTCATTTACTATATCTTGATACCTTTTTAGATTTTGTTTAAACTCCATTTTAATATAGTCCTCCCTAAGCTTTAAGGTTGGAAAAGAATTTTCAACCTCATCCTTTTGTTTCTTATATTATTACTATTTTATTATCTACTTTATATAGACATTACTTCATTTTCCTTATTTTCAAGTATTTTGTCTATTTCTTCTACACTTTTATCAGTTAATTTTTGTATGTCATTTTCTGCTTGTTTTAATTCATCTTCTGTCATATTTCCTTCTTTCTGTTCTGCTTTTGCTGTTTCTATTCCGTCTCTTCTTACCGCTCTTACTGCTACTTTTGCTTCTTCTGCCATTTTTTTGATGTCTTTTACTAATTCTTTTCTTCTTTCTTCTGTTAATTCTGGGAATGCAAGTCTTATTACTTTTCCATCATTGTTTGGATTTATTCCAATGTCTGATACTAATATTGCTTTTTCTATTTCTTTTAATATGCTCATATCCCATGGTTGAATAACTATTAATCTTGCTTCTGGAACTGATACTCCTGCTACTTGGTTTATTGGTGTTGGTGTTCCATAATAATCAATTTTTACTTTGTTTAATATTGCAGGATTTGCTCTTCCTGCTCTAACTTCTGATAATTTTTCATTGTATACATTTATACATTTTTCCATTTTTTCTTTAATATTTGTGTAATCCATAATCTTTCTTCCCTTCTATCTAATTTTTGTTATGTCTGCTGAAAATGCTACAATTATAGTTAGCATTATATATAGCCAAACTATTTCATCTTTTGTCATTGATTTTGTTGCATGTTGCAATATTATTCCTATAAATATAAATAATATTAATAAAATTATAAACTTTAATGTAACTTTTTTTGCATTTTTAGTAGCATTTTTTGATATTTGATTATCTATAAATACTCTTTTTGCTTGTGTATTTATGTGTAATGCTAGAGAATTTGCAAATTCCTTTTCAAATATAATTTCATTCATTGTTTTTTTATCTATTAAAAATTCTTTAGTTGATAGTTCATTCTTATATTCGTTTATATACCTTTTTAGTTTTTCGCCTTTTTCTGTGTAATTACTTGCTTTTATAATTAATATATTTGATATTATTTTTTCTGCAATATATATTAAAATACTTAATGATGAAATATTTTTTAATAAAAATATTTTTATTATTAATAATACAATTATTAAAATCATTGATTCTTTTTTGTATATTTTAGATATTTTTTGTAATTCTTTTTTCTTGTTTTCATCTATAATATTCTCTTTTATAAGTTCTTTTTGCAAAACTTTTTGTAAATCATTGTATTGAACATTATATGAATTAAAAGTATTTATTAATTTTTCTTCTAATTCTTTTTTTGTGATTTCTATCTTTTTTGAAAATAGAAAATCTAATAAAATTATTTCATATTTTTTTATATCATTTGAATTCATATCAATATTTTGTTTTATTGTGTAATTATATGCATTTATATCATTTCTATCATATTCTATTTTAATATAGCCTTTTATATTTAAATTTATTATTTCAGCTAATATTAAATCGAAATTATTATTTAACCCTTTGTCATTTATACATCCTGTAATTATTGGTTCTATATTTTCTATTTCATTTTTTTCAATGTTTTCATTTTTTGAATAATTGTAGTATTTTGAGTATATCCATACAATTATAAATATATTTATAAATATTAGTATTAGCATGTTTTCTCCCTATTTTACTATTGTTCCAATATGTTCACCTTTAACTGCTCTTACTATATTTTCTGGGTCTGCTATTCCAAATACTAATAATGGAATATTGTTATCTCTACATAATGCTGTTGCTGTTGAGTCCATAACTTTTAAGTCTTTTTCTAATACTTCTAAGTATGATATTTTGTCAAATTTTTCTGCTGTTGGGTCTAATTTAGGGTCTGCTGAATATACTGCATCTATTGCTTTTCCTAGTAAAATGATATCTGCATTTATTTCTGTTGCTCTTAATACTGCTGCTGTATCTGTTGTAAAATAAGGATGACCTGTTCCACATGCAAATATTACTACTCTTCCTCTTTCTAAATGTTTTTCTGCTTTTCTAATTATGAATGGTTCTGCTATTTCTCTCATTTCTATAGCTGTTTGAACTCTTGAATGAACTCCTCTTGCTTCTAGTGCATCTTGCAATGCTAATCCGTTCATTGCCGTTGCTAACATTCCCATGTAGTCTGCTGTTGCTCTTTCCATTTGGTGTCCGTTTCTTCCTCTCCAGAAGTTTCCTCCGCCTACTACTATTCCTACTTCTACTCCCATTTCTGTTACTTCTTTTATTTTGTCACATATTTTTCCGACTACTTCTACATTAACTCCTGTTTTTTGTTCTCCTGCTAGTGCTTCTCCACTTAGTTTTAGAAGTACTCTTTTATATTTTGCTTCTGACAATTTTTTCACTCTCCTTAGTTTTATTTTTCTTAAGCGTATTCTATCATATATTTTTTAAATTGAATACCCTTTTTGATAAATTTAATTTTAATTTATTTGGTTTGTACTATATTTGTTGTATATCAATGTCTTTTGTTTGTATAATTTGACTTTTTATGTAAATTGATGTAAAATGTAATTAGTTATAAACTATGTATAAATGGAGGATACAACAATGGAACAAAAGAAAATTGGAAATGCAATTTACACACTTTTAAACCAAAATCTGTCTCCGCAAATGGCGGAAATGATGTTTTTGGAACTTTGCTTTATTAACCCAAAAGCTGATACTTCAGATGAACGGGAATTAACCATGTATCCACTTGACTGGTTTAGAAATAAATCCGTTTATGATGAATTGGTTAAAAATTTTGAAACAGTTCTAAAATTAGGACCGTTTTCTACCCAACAGCGATTTAGAGCATTTCTTGCTTTAATGTACCTGAAAGGGCTAAGAGCAGACTTTCGTGGATACAAAAAATTTTTAACCTCTTTTCGAAACAAAGAGGCGTATCGCTTGGCATCAAATTTGTTTGATGCAGAGAAATTTGTTAGAGTATTTCCTGATGTTGATGCAGAAGCATCTACAATCTCTTCAACATCTGACATCTCTTTCTAGAACTCCAAAACCCTCGAACCAAATTTGGTTCGAGGGTTTTTTATGTAATCTTTCTGTAGTAATACATAATTTTTTGTGTATTAGCAAACTTATGTATTGTTTTTTGATACAATAAATTTAATTATTTAATCAGGAGGTTAACTAATAGTGAATTTCAGAAGAATTAGAGATTTAAGAGAGGATAATGACAAATATCAAAAGGATGTAGCTCAACTACTTGGTATTTCACAACAGTATTATTCTGAATATGAAAAAGGCAATAGAACTATACCTATAAACCATTTAATAACATTAGCTAAATATTATCATACATCTATAGACTATATCGTTGGATTATCAGATGAAAGATATGTTAAAAGAAAATTAAAAAATCAAAATATAAATAGGTAGCATAAGTTAACTTATAAATCAAATTAACTTATGTTACCTTATTTTTATATTTCCATTTGACTTGCTAAAAATGTTGCAGCAGATTGTGCTACCTTTTTTTCAACTTCATTCATTTTTGTGTTTGAATCTTTTGACATTAATATTACAGTACCTATTGTATCTCCATTAGATATTATAGGATATACAATTTGTGATTTATTTTTCTTTTCGTTTGTATCATTTTTAGTAATTGGCATTGCTTTATCACTATTTTCTTTACTTGTATACACTTCTTTATCTTCCATAAGTTTCTCAAGTTCTTGGCTTACATCTTGCTCTAAAAATTCCTTTTTTGAACCACCTGATACAGCTATTATTGTGTCTTTATCTGTTATACATGCAATATGTCCTGTTGTTTTTGCTAACGTTTCTGCATATCCTGTTGCAAATTCTGATAATTCTCCTATTGGAGAATATTTTTTTAATATTACTTGACCTTCTCTGTCAGTAAATATTTCAAGTGGGTCTCCTTCTTTTATTCTTAAAGTTTTTCTTATTTCTTTTGGAATTACCACTCTTCCTAAATCATCTATTCTTCTTACTACTCCAGTTGCCTTCATTTTTATCCTCCTTTAATTTCAAGTCTATTCTTATTATCTCAAAAGAGGAAATTTTTATACATTTTTATTAAATTTTTTTAACACATGAAACATTATTACAAATTTGTCTCATTAAATTTGTAAAATCAAATTTGAAAAATGAGACAATATCATGTGTCTCATTCTTCTTTTTTACGCAAAAATCCACTTTTATATTTATCCAAAATGTAACCTAAACTATTAGAAAATTCTTTTAGCATAACAATTTTTATTGATTGGTCTTTTCCTTTTAAATACTCATCAATTACCAGTTTCAATTGTTTTATATTGTCCATTTCTGGTTCTATTTCTTTTGGATATTTTTCTGCTCTATTTAATAATTTTTCTTTTATCAAAACTATATCTTCATTACTTGCACAAGATATTCTTTGGAATAATTGATATACATCATAATATTTAAATATTGGTATGTTCATGCATTCTCTATCAAATTTTTCATAGAAGTTTTCCATTTTCATAGGAATTGCTTTGAAAATTTCTTCTGCTTTTTCCTTGTACATTTTATCTAATAATTGATTATTTAAATTATTGAAGTGTTTTACTATGTCATCCATATCTTCTTCTACTTGTTCTATTGCAATTTTAGAAAGCTCTTCTTCTACATTTTTGCAATATTTTGATTTTAATGATGATATATTCATTCCATTGAAGAATACACTTTTTAATGTTTTAATATCATAATCAATTAAGCTTTTTCTTGAAAAATAGCTAAAATATGCATATATTTTGACTATATCAATTAACTCTAGATTTCCTTCTTTTACCTCTTCTAATACTTCTTTTATTACTCTATCAAATTCATCATCTGATATTTTCCAGTATTCTTCTGTAAGTAATCTCTTGTATCCAGGTAAATTGTCTGTATCGACTGTATTTCTTATTGTTTCCATATTTTCTTTAAATAATCTCATATCAAATATTCTTGTTCTTACATAATACTCTATAAATTTAAAAAATCTGTATTCAGATTTGAAGTTGTAATAATAATTGCTATCAAATTCTTTTATATAGAATTGTCTGTTATCCATTAATGTTCTTGATGATACTAATATTGATTTATATTCTTCGTTATCTTTTATATTGATAAATTTATCTTTTGTTATTTTTCCTGCTTTAATTTCAAATGATATTGCTATTGTGAATATTAACATTGTTTGCATTACTCTGTTATTTGTGTTTGGATAATTTTTTTCTACCATTTCATATATTTTTTGGAAGTCATTTAATGCATGTTTTAATATTCTTAAGTTTCTTGTTCCGCTTCTTTCAAATGTTAATATTATCAATCTTGTGTTTTCTCTCAAAAATCTAATTAAATCGGAGTTGCTTTCATATCTCATTAAAATTCCATTTATTATATAATCAAATTTTGGGGCATATTCAAATGTTTCACCTATTAGCTTTTCTTTAATTCTTTCATAATCATTTGCTTTGTCAAAAACATGCTCAATTTTATTTTGAATTTTCTCAACCATTGGCTTGTCTGTTGTATTTAGCTCTCCTTGTTTATCTAACAAGTATGTTGCTATAAATGTTTTCATTTCTATGTTTGAACTTTTTAATTTTGTTGAAAGTTCTTTTTCATTACATATTATTATTGTTTTTATATGGTCATGTTCAACAAAGTTGTTGATATATCCTAAAATATCAATAACATCAACATTTGCTCTTTCTAAGTCATCAAAACATAGTACTTTATCATCTGTTGAAAAGAATTCTGCATAATCTAGCTTGTCTCCATTTTGTGTAACTCCAAAGAAATTTGCCATGTCTAATCCAGTTTTTGCATATTCTGGTATTGTTGTTTGTCCATTTGATTCCATGAATTTTCTTAGGTTTTTGTCCATTAATTGTGTTGTTTCTATGAATATTTTTTTGCTTATATCTTCTAAGTTTGATATTCCATATAATGACATGTATATTGTTGTATATCTTTTTCCGTTCAATTGCATAGATTCAATTTTCTTTTTTATTTTGTTATTCCAAAAATGAGTTTTTCCAACTCCCCATTCTCCATTTAACATTATGGCATAGTCTGTGTAATCTGACCTTACATAGTCTAATATACTCTCTACTAAATCTTCCATTTTCTCACTCCATTCTTTTTGTCCTTTTGGGGACGGTTCTTTTGGGGACATTTTGTTTGATACTTTAATTTGCCACATCACAGAAAATATATTTTTAATCTTTTGCTAATACTAAAATTCCTATTTTTTTAGGATTGGCTTGTTGTAGTATTTTACTACATTCATTTACTGTGTTTCCAGTTGTATAAATGTCGTCTATTAATAAAATTTTTTTATTTGTTATTATTTTTTTATTTTGTATGCTGTATACACCTTGTATATTTTGTTGTCTGTCTTCTTTGTTTAATTTGCTTTGTTCTATTATATTTTTTGTTTTTATTAAACAATTATTCACAAGTTCCAAATTTGCTTGTTTTTTTGATATTTTTATAGTATTTTTTTTGTCTATTTCTGATCTTCTTTTTGATATCTGTCTTACTATTTCTTTTGCAATTAGTAAACTTTGGTTGTATCCTCTTTCTTTATATCTTTTTTTGCTTATTGGAACTGGTATAATTTTATCATATTTTTTTATATTTTCAAATATTTTTTTATTATTTAACAAAAAATTTACAAATGTTTTGTACATATATGATTTTTCGTTAAATTTATAGTCTATTATTAATTGACGTATTTGTCCTTCATATTTAAATATGTACATTAGCTCATTAAAATATCTTTCTTCGAAGTTTTCTTCTATTTCGTTTTCTGTTAATATATTTATTTCTGATTGTTTTTTGAGTTCTTTATTGCATTTTGGGCATATTGTTTTTGTGGCTATTTTTCCACATATTCCGCATGTTTGTGGATAAATTAGATTTGTTATTTTTTCTTGAATTATAAAAATTTTATTCACTCTTTTCTTGATTTAAAATATATTGATTTAATTTTGTTTCTAAGAATTTAAAATTGCAACATCTTTTCTTTATACTTAAATTTGCCTTATTATTTATAATTAGATTATATAATTTTTCAGCATTATTAACAATTCTTTCCAAATTAGTATTGCACCATTTTATTTGATATTTTAAAATTAATCCGTATTTTTTGTCTTTTTTTATTTCATTATTTATATCTATTTTGTAATAATATTGATATGGAATTGGTATCATATTATTTAAATTTATAACTCCATCTCTTCCATTGTTTATCTTTAAAAAATCAATATTATTTTTCATTTTCTTATGTTTTTCTTTTGGAGAGCTTAATGGAGCAAAATAATTTATATTATTTATTTTTAAAATTATTCCAATAAATGGTCTTTTTTCTTTTACATCATATGCTTTTAAAACTTTTTTATCTTGATTATAAATGAATTTAGCATATTCTTTATCAATTCTATATAAATTTAATTCTTCTATTTATTACACCTCCTATTTATAACATAATTTATTATAGTATAAAACAAAAGGGAACTAGTAATAAAACTAATCCCCATTGTCTTTTTCATTCTCCGTTTATTTTTTGGTGGAGTTAAAACCGCTTTTTCATTCTCCGTTTATTTTTTGGTGGAGTTAAAACCGCTTTTTGTTTAGTAGTTAGCTATATTAGTATATTAATTATACTTTATTTTATGTCTATTGTCAACAAAAAGTTTTTGACATTTTTCGACAAAAATTGTTACAATTTACAACCTTAGAAATTTTGTAAATTCATTAATTTTGCAATTTTAAATATTAATTTTGTGCAATCATTTTTAACTTAAATTCTAAACCTGTATTGCGTTTTTTACTGTCAACATTTTGCACCATATAGCTAACAACTCTATCGCTACCAACAATAATCAAAAGTTTTTTAGCTCTAGTAATACCAGTATACAATAAATTTCTAGTTAACAACATTGGTGCTGATGCAGGAGTAAGCATTATTACAACATCGAACTCACTTCCGTTGAGCCTTATGTATTGTAATTGCATAGCTATGCTCAATTTGGTCTAAATCTGAATATTCATACCACGCTATTTTTTCATCATCAAATTGTATTTTTACAATTTTTTCTTTTTCATCTATTTCTATTATTGTCCCTATTTCACCATTAAACACACCTGTTCCAATTTCTTTCTTATCTTTTGGTTTTGCAAGATACATTGATGCCCAGCTATTTTCTTCTGATTTTCCATCTATTTTTTCTACTCCAAACGGTTTTGTTTCTCTCTCCCATGTAATGTCATAATTGTTTTTAATTTGCATTACTCTATCTCCAACTCTAAATACTACATCCCCAATTTTTCTTTCTGGTAAAGCTTCTGTATTTGGATTTAAAACTGCCTGTAATGCTTTGTTTAATTCTCTAGTTCCTAAAGTTCCTTTTTTTGTTGGAGTTAGAACTTGAATATTTTTGAAAAAATCATAATTTCCATACTTTTCTAATCTTCCTGTTGATAAGCTTATTACTTCTTGCAGCATTTTTTCTGTTGAATTTTGTTTGATAAAGAAAAAGTCTTGTTTTGTGTCTTCTTCTATTTCTTCATCATCATTTTTTATAAATCCTAATCCGTTATTTACTCTGTGGGCATTTAGAACAATTTTACTTTTTGCAGCTTGTCTAAAAATTTTATCTAATTTAACAGTATTTATCACTTCTGAATTTATTAAATCTTTTAGTACACTTCCTGGTCCAACTGATGCTAATTGGTCTACATCTCCTACTAGAATTAATTTTGTTCCCTGATATATGCAATTTAGTAAATAGTTCATTACAAACATATCAACCATTGATAATTCATCCACTACAATTAAATCTGCATCTATTGGTTCTCCTTTATAATCACTATGTCTTGAATAAATTCCTTCATCATCTAATTTTCCTATTCCTAACAATCTGTGCAATGTTGATGCTTCTTTTCCTGTTGCTTCTGTCATTTTTTTTGCAGCTCGTCCTGTTGGTGCAGTTAGTACAACTTTTTTCTTTCTTTCTTCAAATAAATCAATTATTGTTTTTATTATTGTTGTTTTTCCTGTTCCTGGTCCACCTGTTATAATTGTTACATTACTGTCATTTATTGATAATACTGCTTCTCTTTGTTTTTCAGATAATTCTATACTTGATTTTTTCTCTATATCTTTTAGTGCATTTTCTATATTTTCTATCTTTTTCAAGTTTTTGCTTTTATCTAGTCTTATAATTCTTGTTGCGATTTCTTTTTCTACACTATAAAAATTTTCTAAATATATCCATTCAAACTCATCTCTTTTTTCAATAATAATTTCGTCTTTGGCCTTTAAATTGATTATATTGTCTTCTACTGCTTCTGTTGTAACATCTAATAATGATATTACATATTCTATTAAATTTTGCTTTATAACACATGAATTGCCGTTATATGTAGCTTTTATTAATCCATATTTTATACCACTTTCAACTCTTTTTTGATTATCATAGCTTATTCCTAATTTCAAAGCCATTTGGTCTATTTGTTTAAAGTCTACGCCACGAGCCATATCTATTAATATATATGGGTTTGATTCGATTTGTTCGATTGCGTTTATTCCTAATAAATCATATATTTTTTTTGCATTTTCTGCACCTATTCCAAATCTTTCTAGAAATCCTACTATTTGCCATACTTCCCAGTTTTCTAAAAAACTTTCTGACATTTCAAGTGCTCTATTTTTTGATATTCCTTTTATTTGTGCTAATTTTTCTGGCTCAAATTTGAATACATTTATTGTGTCTTCTCCAAATGTTTTTATTATTTTTTTTGCTGTTGCTTCTCCTATTCCTTTAATGCTTCCATTGGCTAAGTATTTTTCTAATGCTCCTAGTGTTTCTGGCATTAGTTTTTCAAATGTTTCTACTTTGAATTGTCTTCCATAGTCTTTGTGCTCGACAAATTTTCCTTCTAATTTTAAGGTGTCTCCGCTTTTTACAAATGGTAGGTATCCTACTATTGTTGTTTCTTCGTCTTCTGTTTCAAATACTGCTATTGTGTAACTGTTTACGTCATTTTGGTATATGATGTCTGCTACTTCTCCTTTGATTTCCAATAATGTTCTCTCCTTTATTATTTACACTCTATCTCTTATTTATTTTTTTAGTTTATCATATTTATAGATAAAAAACAAGATATTTTTTTGTTAAAATGCTTATTTAAAAGTATTAGTAATAGCTCAGTAAAGATAATGTGTTGAATACCTGTGAATAATATTTTTCATATTTTTCTCAGGTATTCAACACATTATCTTTACTGAACTGTTACTACTATTGTTCATCCACATTATCAATAATATCTTTGCACTCTTTCCACCCTGTTACTTTTAGAATTTCATAATCTTTTGAAAGTTTTCTAGCAATTTCTTTAGTGTTGTCATTAGAATTTAAATCTGCAACTATTATATTTTTCAAATATTCTTCTCTTCCATATAAAATTTTAAATAAAATCGAACGCAAAAATCCCTCTATTTTCTCTTCTTGATTTTTTACTGCTATTATTACATATATACCGTTTGATTTAAATTTTGTATATTTGCTTATGTATATAATATTTTTTATAATCTCAAATAAACCATAAATGGCCAATGTCCAAAATATTGTGTTTAATACAAATTCCAACATTTTTATGCCCCCTATGGTTTATAATATGATTTTTTTATTTTTTTGTGATTTTGTCTTATCTTATATCTTTTGAATTTTATGTGATAATATTTTATTCTGAAGTTACGCTATTTAACATCCAAATAATTTTTCCATAATCTTTAATGTAATCATCTATTAATGATGATGTTGAATATTCTTTTTGATTTTCTGCTTCTTCTTTTATTTTTATTGTTTCCTTTAATAATTCCTCATAGTCTGTAATCAAACTATCATATATCTCTTTTGACTTTATTTTTTTGTTTTCTGCTTCTTGTATTGTTGATATTTCTGTATAGTCTTTTAGTGTTCCCAGTGGTTGTCCTCCTATAATAGCTATGTGTTCTGCAATTTCGTCTATTTGTTCGTTTATTTCATTATATAGTTCTTCTAATTTGGCATGTACTTGAAAGAAATCTTTTCCTTGTACATTCCAGTGATAGTTTTGCAATTTTCTGTAAAATACATTTAAGTCTGCTAATAACTCGTTTAATTTGTTTTCTAATTCCATACTAATACCTCTCTTTCTATGTTTTAGTATAGACATTAGATTTTAATTTTATTCTTTTTTATTTTAAAATATCCTTTTGGGAATGAGTTAGCTGTTCGAGCAAAGCGAGTTACAGATAACTTAAGCTTTAGCTCTGTTCTTTTTAGGACATTATTTTCAAAATATTTTTTAATATAACTTTTTTGAAAATGGTCAATTAAAAATAGTTTTTATTTAAATTCTTTTTTTATTTGTTTATAATTTGGCATGTATTTCTCTACTAAATCCCAAAAATCTTTTGAATGATTCATATATTTTAAATGGCATAGTTCGTGCAATATTACATACCTTATTGCTTGCTGACTGTATTTTATTAGTTCTAAGTTTAATGTTATATTCTTTTTGCTCGAACAACTTCCCCATGCATATTTTATTTGTTTTATTGTTATTTTGTTTGGTCTTAAGCCTGTTTTCTGTATTAGTTCATTTGCATTTTTCTCTATTATTTCTTTAAATTCCTCTTTGGTGTATAGTTCTTTCTTTTCTTGTTTTTTGTTTTCTTTTTCTATTGTTTTTTTTATCCATTCTGATTTTTGTTCTATTATTTTTTCTATTTCTTTTTTGCTGATTCTTTTTGGTGCTTTTACTATTATTTTTCCGTTTTTTATTTGTATGTATATGTTTTTTATTTTTGAGTATTTTATTTCGTATTCTGGTATTTCGTTTTTCATTTTCGCTCCTTGCTTTTTTATTATGATGTCTTTTTAATAAGACATTTTTAATTTATCATAATAATTGTTATTTTGCAAGAAACCTATTCTCCATAAAATTTTATTTCATAATAAGCTACATACCAACCTCCACTAATTGTTTTTATGCAATAATAATTATATTTTTCATTATATTCATTTGTCACATAATATGTATCTATCATTTTAGAACAATTATAGGATTGAATATCTATCCAATTTTCACCATCATTTGAAGCTTGTAACACTATATTTATTGACTGATAATAGCAATTAAGATAAAATTTCTTTATATGGACTTTTTCACTAAATTTTGCTCCACAATATTGTGGCACACTATCATTTACCGCATGCCAATAATATGGTTTATATTCTTTTCCATCAAAAGCATTACTAGCTGGATATCCACTCCATACCGAACTGCATACATAATCAATTGGAGTTAATTCTTTTTCTTGAGTTGTTACTGTTATAGTTATATCCGCTGTAACTTTCTCTATTTTTATCTTTCCTGTATTAATATCAATAACATCATTTTCTGAAGTTATAACTTGCTGTCCTCCCATTGTTACTTTTAAATCTGTTATTATATAATTATCCTCTGCTGTTATTGTAGCTTCATATGTCTTATTATATGCTGCTTTTGTTTCACTATTATCTATAGTAACTCCTTTTCCTAATATTTTTATTACATTATAAAAATAATCATCTATTTTAATTTTCTTTTCTGTCTTATTTCCATCTCCTGTTGTTATTACAAATTTATATTCTTTTCCTAACTCAACTTCATAATCTATTGATATTTGATCTTTTGTTCCATTTACTACTTTTAAAGGATTTCCTTCTGGATAATCTATCTGTTTTAACCCATTTACTTTGTCTGTTACAACTATATTTATTTTTACTTTATTATCTTCCCTTGAAACTGTTGTATATTCCACTTCTACACTGCTTGTGTTATATTCTATTGTTTCTATACTTAAATCCTGATTTATTAAAAACTTTCCTTTAATTCCATCTTTTGTCATAACAATTAATTTTCCATTCAATGATGCATCTTCTTGTAATACTGGACTATAATCACTTAATATTGCTTCATTAGCCCATTCTTGTGTTATATCATCTAATGTTGCCATTCCTTTTTTAGCTACTTGTAATTCTTGTAAACCAATTGTCAATTGTTCTTTCATTTCTGATTCTAATTGCATTTTTTTAGCCTGTTTCACTTTTGCAAATATTCCATTTTCTCCACCTAAACTTGCTATTGCAATTCCTGCAAGTAATAATAAAACAATAATTGTAATTATTAACGCTACTAATGTTATTGCTCTTTTACCTTCTAAAATTTTTTTCATTTGTTTCCTCCTATTTTTGTTTTGTTCTATTATAAAACAATTATAACATTGCTTTGTTATAAAATCAATATAAATTGTTCAATTTTAGAACATTTTATTAGAAGTCTATTTTTTAACAAAATGTAAATAATTAATATTAGGAGGTTTTCTTATGAATAAAATACAATCTTCTTCTGAATCATTAAATATTGCTGGTAAAAATATAAAACAGATACGTAAAAATAAAAAAATCACACAAGAAGATTTGTGTGCTAGAATGCAAGTTATGGGATTTAAATTATCTCGTTCTGATATTTCAAAACTAGAAACTGGTAAAAGATTTATTAATGATATTGAAATTGTTGGATTTTCAAAGGCTTTAAAAGTTTCTATTTTAGATTTATATAAATAAAAAAATGTCCTTTTAGAGACGATGTCCTTTTCAGAACCGTCCCAAATGGACATTTTTTATTATACTAATTGTAATATAGCAACTTCTGCTGCGTCTCCTCTTCTTGGTCCAGCTTTAACAATTCTTGTATATCCTCCAACGTTTTTACCTGCATATTTAGGAGCTATTTCGTTGAATAATTTTGCTGGTACATCGATATTGTTACCTTCAGCATCTTTTACTTTATTTACTTTTCTCATTATTTTTCTTCTAGCATTTAATCTAGATGGCATGTCTTTTTGTCTTTTTTCAGTAGTTTCTTCTTTTACTACTTTTAAGAATTCTTTACCGTTTTTGCTTTTTACTAGTTCTGTAACTTTATTACCTTTTGAATCTAATTTTGCTTTAACAACTTTTACTTCTACTTCTTCAAAGTTGTCTTTTTCTTTTATAGCAAGTGATATTAAACTATCAACTATTGATTTTACTTCTTTAGCTCTTGGTAATGTAGTTTCAACTTTTCCATATACTAATAAATCAGTTGTTAGGTTTCTTAACATTGCCATTCTAATGTCTGTTGTTCTACCTAATTTTCTATTTGTTGCCACTTTATTCACCTTTCCTTTCTCTCGCTTTGCTCGTTCATCGTCATCCAAAAATTTTTCAAATTTTTGTCTGCCAAATCACAATTATTTATATTTATTTTACAAATCTCTCGCTTCGCTCGTTCATCGTCATCCAAAAATTTTTCAAATTTTTGTCTGCCAAATCTCTACTATTTTTAAAAATTTCTATTTGTATATTTTCTATTTAAAAATTTTATTCTTCTTCTTGTGCAAAGTCTAATCCTAATGAATGTAATTTTGCTGTTACTTCATCGAAAGATTTTTTACCTAAGTTTCTAACTTTCATCATTTCTGATTCAGTTTTGCTTATTAAGTCTTCAACTGTAGATATATTTGCTCTTTTTAAACAATTGTATGATCTAACTGATAATTCTAATTCTTCAATTGACATTTCAAGAACTTTTTCTTTTTTAGATTCTTCTTTTTCAACCATAACTTGTGTGTTTTTAGTTGTTTCTGATAAATCTATAAATAATTCTAGATGTCCTGTCATTACTTTAGCTGCTAAACTTAAAGCTTCATGTGCTTTTAAGCTTCCATCTGTCCATACTTCTATTGTTAATTTATCATAATCTACCATTTGACCGACTCTAGTATTTTCAACATGATAGTTTACTTTTTTAACAGGTGTATAGATCGAATCTATTGGAAGTACAGAGATATCTTGATTTGGTTTTTTATTTTTTTCAGATGAGTTATATCCTCTTCCTCTATCAGCAGTTAGTTCCATTATAAGGTTTCCACCTTCTGCAACTGTTGCTATATGTAAATCTGGATTTAATACCTCTACTGTTCCATCTGATTCTATATCTCCTGCAGTAACTTCTCCTTCTCCTTTGAAGTTGATTCTTAACGTTTTTTCTTCGTTTCCATCGAATTTTAATCTAACATTTTTTAAGTTTACTATTACTTCTGGTACATCTTCTACAACATTTGGTATTGTTGAGAATTCGTGTAATACTCCTTCAATTTTTACGCTTGTTATTGCGCATCCTGGAAGTGATGAAAGTAATATTCTTCTTAAAGAGTTTCCTATTGTTACACCATAACCTCTTTCTAATGGTTCACATACAAATTTTGCATAATTATTTGTTTCATCAATTTCTAGACATTCAATATTTGGCTTTTCAAATTCTATCATTTTTACCTCCTAAATTGAGATTAATCTCAAACTCCTTAAAAACTTTATCAAGTTTTTTAAGTAAAATTTTAAAGTTTTGACTAAACCTTTACACTTACTGTCAAAAACTATTATTTTGAGTAAAGCTCTACTATTAAATGTTCTTCTATTGGAAGATCGATGTCTTCTCTAGCTGATAATCTAACTACTTTACCACTTAATTTTTCGTTATCTCTTTCTAACCAAGCTGGAACTGGTCTAGCTGAATTTTCTTCAATATTAACTTTTAATGTTCCATTGTCTTTTTTGCTTTCTCTAACAGAAATTATATCTCCTGCTTTTACTAAGTATGATGGAATATCAACTCTTTTACCATTTACTTCAAATTGTCCATGGTTTACAAATTGTCTTGCTTGAGCTCTAGATGTTCCAAATCCTAATCTGTATACAACATTATCTAATCTGCTTTCTAATATTTGTAATAAGTTTTCACCTGTTACACCTTTTTTATTTGAAGCCATTTCAAAATATTTTCTGAATTGTTTTTCTCCAACTCCATAATATGCTTTTGTTTTTTGTTTTTCTCTTAATTGAGTACCGTATTCAGAAAGTTTTGCTCTTTTTTGTCCGTGTTGACCTGGTGCATAGTTTCTTCTTGATATACTACATTTATCTGAGTAGCATCTTGCACCTTTTAAGAACAATTTTTGTCCTTCTCTACGGCATATACGACATTGTTCGTCTTTATATCTTGCCATTATTATTTACTCCCTTCTTATTATACTCTTCTTCTTTTTGGTGGTCTACATCCATTGTGTGGTATTGGTGTTACGTCTTTAATTGCACTTATTTCTAGACCTGCTGTTTGAAGTGCTCTTATAGCTGCTTCTCTTCCTGCTCCTGGTCCTTTAACAAATACTTCTACTGTTTTTAATCCATGTTCCATAGCTGCTTTAGCTGCTGTTTCTGCAACTTGTCCTGCAGCGAATGGTGTACTTTTTCTTGAACCTTTGAATCCTAATTCTCCAGCACTTCCCCAAGAAATTGCGTTTCCTTGTGTATCTGTTATTGTTACTATTGTATTATTAAAACTAGAATGAATATGTGCTGCACCTTTTTCGATGTTTTTTCTATTTCTTCTAGCAACTGGTTTTCTTGTTGTTTTATTATTAGCCATTTTCTAAAATTCCCTCCTTCATTGATAATAAGGTTTTATTCAATATTCTCAAAAATTGATTAAAATTATTAATATGTGCATTTTTGATATTTATTACAATACGAGGCTATACGTTTGTATGCCGAGATTTGTAATAAATGTTGAAAATGTGCAGATTGATGATTTTAATCGATTTTAATTATTTTTTGCTTTTACTAACTAACTTTCTAGGACCTTTTCTTGTTCTAGCATTAGTTTTAGTTCTTTGTCCTCTTACAGGTAAACCTTTTCTATGTCTTAATCCTCTGTAGCATCCAATTTCTGTAAGTCTTTTTATGTTTAAAGCAACTTCTCTTCTTAAATCACCTTCAACTGTGTATGATTCGTCAATAACTTTTCTTATGCTATTAACTTCGTCATCAGTTAAGTCTTTTACTCTAGTGTCTGGGTTGATACCAGCTTTTGCTAGAATTTTTTGAGAGCTTGTTAATCCTATTCCATAAATATATGTAAGTCCTATTTCTACTCTTTTTTCTTTAGGTAGATCTACTCCTGCTATACGAGCCATATTATTTTGCACCTCCAAATTTTTTTCTATAAAATTATATGTTTTGCAACATTATGTTGCGGCGTCTTTATTTTTTCTAAAGGTGAAATGCACCCATGCTCTTGGGTCTTTAGATATCTTCAAGACATATATATAAACACAAATCGATATGTTAATACATATTTTATAAATATATATTTACAGCCGCTACCTATTTGTGTTATAAACTGTTTTATCCTTGTCTTTGTTTGTGTTTAGGGTTTTCACAGATAACTCTAATTACACCTTTTCTTTTTATTACTTTGCATTTGTCACATATTTTCTTTACTGATGGTCTTACTTTCATGTTTTTGCACCTCCTATTTTTTACCTTTTTTGGTTTTATATATTTGGGTTAATTTTTTACTTTTATTATAAATAAATTAAATTTTTATTTATTTTATTTTGCTCTCCAAGTAATACGACCCTTAGTTAGGTCATATGGTGAAAGTTCTACTTTAACTTTGTCACCTGGTAGAATTTTTATATAATTCATTCTAAGTTTTCCTGAAATATGAGCTAATATTTGATGTCCATTTTCAAGTTCTACTTTAAAATTTGTATTAGGTAGTGATTCAACCACTGTTCCTTCTACTTCTATAACATCTTCCTTTGCCAAAATATCCCCTCCTATAAGAGCAATCTATTATTATTTATGGTTTTGTGTTTAATTATTTTGACTTAATTTTTTTCAAATCTTAATAAATTTTCCCACATTTTTTCCATTTTGGTATAATAACTACTATATTATACATTATTTTTTTAGTATTGTCAATATTTCTGGTTCTTTTTCTGTAATTAAAATTGTATTTTCATAATGTGCTGCCATGCTTCCATCTTCTGTTATAATTGTCCAACCATCATCTAGTTCTAAAATGTTTGGTTTTCCTTGTATTACCATAGGTTCTATTGCAAGAGTCATACCTGGTTCAAGCCTTATTCCTCTTCCTGCTTTTCCATAGTTTGGAATTCCTGGGTCCTCGTGCATTTCTCTTCCAATTCCGTGTCCTTGGAATTCTCTAACTACTGAATATCCTTGTGAATGAACATATTCACCTATTGCATGGCATATGTCTCCTAATCTATTTCCTTTTTTTGCATATTTTATTCCTTCAAAAAATGCTTGTTTTGTTACATCTATTAATCTTTGATTTTCTTTACTTGTTTTTCCAACTACAAATGTTCTCGCTGCATCTCCATTATATCCATTTTTTAAAGCAACTGTATCTATGCTGACAATATCTCCTTCTTTTAATTTTCTATATTTAGATGGAATTCCATGTATAACTTCATCATTTATTGATACACATATTGATGCAGGAAATTTTGGAACTCCTCTTATTCCTGGGTCATATCCTTTTTCTGCAGGTTCTGCTCCTAATTTTTTCATTGTATGTTCTGCAATTTCATCAAGTTCTAATGTTGTTACTCCTGGTTTCATATGTTTTTCTAATTCTTCATATACTTCTGCTACAACTTTTCCTGCTTCTCTCATTAATTCAATTTCTTTTTTTGATTTTATTGTTACCAATTTAGGTCGTCTCCTTTTTTATATCTTTTACATTTTAGAATAAATCCGAAAATTTTCAATTTCCAGTCTCAACTCTACTTTTTATTACACTCAAAAAAATTGAAATTTTCAGTAAATTTGTTTGTGCGCAAAAATTTATTTTTGAAAATACACTCTATTAATGTTCATTGCTATTTACTTAATTTAATTTTTTTCGACAATTATTTGAGACATTTTGTGGCTGTAACTATTGTCTCAATTCTTCCGCAACTTTTTCTGCTACATCTTTTCCTAATTTATTAACTGTTTTACTTACAACTTCTGTTTCTAAAGTTCCTTGTTTTTCGTAGTAATCTATTAATGGACTTGTTTGTTCAAAATAACTTTTTAATCTCGCTTTTACAGTTTCTTCTGTATCATCTTTTCTTGTTACTAATTCTGAACCACATTTATCACATATTCCTTCTACTTTTGGTGGATGTAAAACTATATTGTAAACTGCTTTACATTCTTGATTTGAGCATACTCTTCTGTTAACAATTCTTTCTATTATTTCTTCTTCAGGTGTTGTTAAATTGATTACTTTATCAACTTTTTTTCCTTTTTCTTCTAATATTTTGTCTAATGCTTCTGCTTGTTTTACTGTTCTAGGGAATCCGTCTAATATTATTCCATTTTGTACATCTGGTTCATTTAGTCTGTCTTCTACTATTTTTATTGTAACATCATCTGGTACTAGTTGGCCTTTTGATATATATTGTTCTGCTAATTTTCCTAATTCTGTTTGTTCTTTCATATTTTTTCTAAATATGTCTCCTGTTGATACTTGTTTAATTCCAAGTTTTTCTTGTAATATTCCGGCAACAGTTCCTTTCCCTGTTCCTGGAGCTCCTAACATAATAATAATCATTAAAATCTCTCCCATTCCTTCATCGTCATCCAAAATCTTTTCAAAATTTTATCTGACAACTCTTTTTAGACTATTTTATAATAATCTTTATAATATCTACTTTATTAGTATATACAAAAAATTTTAAAAGTATAATAAAATAAACATTATAAAAACCATTATAGGGTGATATGCGAAAGTGCATATCTCCCCACAATGTAATTTTTATTCTAAGAATCCTTTATAGTGTCTCATTACTAATAATGATTCTAATTGTTGTACAGTTTCTAATGCAACCCCTACAACGATTAATATAGATGTACCACCAAATGCAACATTTAGTCCTGTAAATCTTAAAAGCATTGGTAATATTGCTATTACCGCTAAGAAGAATCCACCAAACCATGTTAATGTTGTAATTATTGATGATAGATAATCTGTTGTTGGTTTACCTGCTCTTATTCCTGGTATAAATCCACCATTTTGTTTGATATTATTTGAAACTTCTGCTGGATTGAATGTTGCATAAGTATAGAAAAATGTAAATGCCATTATTAATACTAAATATACCAATGCATTTGCAATACTATATCCAATACCTACACTTGAAGATGATGTAGCTATTGAGAATTTATATACTCCTGCCCAGAATCCAGTTTGAGTTGCTATATCTTTTACAAAGATTTGTAATATCATTGCTGGAAATGTTAAGAATGATGAAGCAAAGATTATTGGCATAACGCCAGCCATTGCTAATTTCAATGGTATATGTGTATTTTGTGCTCCTACCATTTTTCTTCCAACTACTTTTTTAGAATATTGTACTGGTACTCTTCTTTCAGCTTGTTGTATAAATACAACTCCAGCTACTAATATTATAGCTCCAATTAACATTCCAATTGCCATCAATAATCCTGTTGTGCTAAATCCGTTACTTGTGAATACTAGATTCCACAATGTTGTTACAAAACTTGGTAATCCTGAAATGATACCAATAAATATGATTATTGAAATTCCATTTCCAATTCCTTTGTTTGTAATTTCGTCTCCAAGCCACATTAATATTGATGTTCCTGCTACTAATGAAATTACTACTAAAGCTGCTGTTGAGAAGTTTGTGTTAACAAATATTCCAGAAGATTTGTAAGAAACAAATACACCAATAGCTTCAACTAATGCTAAAACTAATGTTAATATTTTTGTATATCTGTTTATTTTCTTTCTTCCTTCTTCTCCACCTTCTTTTGTTAATTTTTCTAAAGAAGGTATTATCATTCCTAGTAATTGTATTACTATTGAAGCTGTAATGTATGGACTAATTGACATTGCAAATACTGAGAATCTTGAGAAAGCTCCTCCGGAAATCATATCGATTAATCCTGCTACTCCATTGTTTGAAGCCATTGCTTCGTTTAATGTTATACTATTTACTCCTGGTACTGTAATATAACATCCTAATCTAAATATTACTATTAATAGTAATGTGTATAATACTCTTTTTCTTACATCAGGTGTCTTTAATGCATTTTTGATTGTTTTAAACAATTAAATCACCTCAGCCTTTCCGCCTAAAGCTTCAATTTCTTCTTTTGCTTTTGCAGTAAATCTTGTAGCTTTAACATTTAATTTTTTATCTAATTTTCCTGTTGCTAATACTACGATTCCATCATTTACTTTTCCGATTATTCCATCAGCTAATAATGTTTCTGCTGTTACATCAGTAACTGTTGATTTGTTTAACATTGTTAATGTTACTTCTGTGTAATTTTTAGCGTGAATATTGTTGAATCCTCTTTTTGGTAATCTTCTATATAATGGTGTTTGACCACCTTCGAATCCTCTTCTTACTCCGCCGCCTGATCTTGCTTTTTGTCCTTTATGTCCTCTTCCTGATGTTTTTCCAAGTCCAGAACCGATTCCACGTCCTACTCTTCTTCTTGCAACTCTTTCTTCAGCTGGTTTTAATTCTCCTAGTTTCATTTTGCGCTTGCACCTCCTCTTTCTTTAACAGGATATTCATATTTTCGCTGGTATTTTTCTGTAGACACAATATTCCACTACCTGTGCGAATATGTGATGTTCCTTTTATAAATTTCGTATTTTATTATAATATTTCTTCTACTTTTTTACCTCTTTTTTTAGCTACTTGTTCAGCTGTTTGCATAGCTTTTAATCCTTCAATTGTAGCATAAACAACGTTTCTTGGATTGTTTGTTCCAATAACTTTTGTTCTTATGTTTTTATATCCTGCAAGCTCTAATACTGGTCTAACGCTACCTCCAGCTATTAATCCAGTACCAACAGCAGCTGGTTTTAATAAAACTTTAGCACTACCGAATTTTCCTACAAATTCATGTGGAACTGTTGTATCGACGATTGGTACTTCAACTAAGTTTTTCTTAGCTTCTTGCATAGCTTTTTTGATTGCGTCTGGAACTTCGGCTGCTTTACCGTTTCCAACACCAATATGTCCGTTTTCATCACCAACTACAACTACAGCACTAAATCTAAAAGTTCTACCACCTTTAACAACTTTTGCAACTCTGTTTATGGCAACAACTTTTTCTTTTAATTCGCTTTTTTCTTCCATTGGTTTTTATTCCTCCTCTTTTTATTCTAGAATTTTAATCCGCCTTCTCTAGCAGCTTCTGCTAATTCTTTTACTACACCGTGATAAATGTATCCACCACGATCAAAAACTACTGTATCAATATTTTTTTCTAATGCTTTTTTAGCTATCATTGCTCCAACTTCTTTAGCAGCTTCTTTATTAGCATGTTTTGTTTTTATATCTTTGTCTAATGTTGAACAACTAACTAATGTATTTCCTGCAACATCATCTATGATTTGTACATATAAGTTTGCGTTACTTCTATATACACATAGTCTTGGTCTTTCACTTGTTCCAGATACTTTTGTTCTAACTCTTAAATGTCTTCTTGTTCTTTCCATTTTTCTATCTGTTTTCTTAACCATTTTTCAAACTCCTTTCACTCGCTTCGCTCGTTCATCGTCATCTAAAATTTTTTCAAAATTTTATCTGCCAAATCCCTTATTTAGCTCGAATTTTTATTTACCAGTTTTACCCTCTTTACGTCTAATAACTTCATCAGCATATTTAATACCTTTACCTCTATATACTTCTGGTGGTCTCTTAGATCTTACAACAGCTGCTGTTTGACCTACTAATTCTTTATCAATACCTCTAACGATAATTGTATTTGCATTAGGAACATCAAAAGTAATTCCTTCTGGAGCTTCCATAATTACTGGATGAGAATATCCTAAAGTCATATTTATTCCTGTTCCTTGTTTTGCAACTCTGTAACCAACACCATTGATTTGTAATTCTTTAGTGTATTCATGTGTTACACCAATTATCATGTTATTGATTAAAGTTCTTGTTAAACCATGTAAACTTCTGTTAGCTGGTTCATCATTTTTTCTTGTTACTTTAATAACATTATCATTCATTTCTAAAGAAATATTTCTATGTATTTCTCTTTCTAAAGTTCCTTTTGGTCCTTTTACAGTAATTTTGTGTCCGTCTATTTTTACTTCTACACCATCAGGTACTGTTATAGGTTTATTTCCTATTCTTGACATTTTCTTTTCCTCCTTATTTTTGAATTATGTCACATAGCTTTCGCCTTCTTAGTGGATATTACCAAACGTATGCTAGTACTTCTCCACCTACTCCTAATTGTCTTGCTTCTTTATCTGTTTTTAAACCTTGAGATGTAGAGATTATTGCTATACCTAAACCGTTTAATACTTTAGGTAATTCTTCTTTAGAAGCATAAACTCTTAATCCTGGTTTACTGATTCTTTTTAATCCATCAATTACTCTATTTCCTTTTTCGTCATATTTAAGAGTAACTCTGATGATTCCTTGATTTTCATCTTTTATTTCTTCGTAAGCTTTAATATATCCTTCTTTGAATAATATTTCAGCTATTCCTGTTTTCATTTTTGATGCAGGTATATCTACTGTTTTATGTTTTGATGTATTTGCATTTCTGATTCTTGTTAACATATCTGCGATTGGATCTGTAGTATTCAACTCTTTTTCCTCCTTTTCTTTATAAAGTATTTATATAGCTTTTTATTTTTGCTCTTTAAATTTGATGAAATTGATTATATTGTGCATTTATTGCAAAAAATTGATTTAAAGTAGTAAGATGTGCATTTTTGATATTTATTACAAGACGAGGCTATACTTTTGTATGCCGAGGTTTGTAATAAATGTTAAAAATGTGCAGATTGCTGCTTTTAATCGATTTTTACCAGCTAGCTTTCTTAACTCCTGGTATTTCACCTTTATGTGCTAATTCTCTAAAGCAAACACGGCAAATACCATATTTTCTGATATATGCATGTGGTCTACCACATAATTTACATCTATTATATTCTCTTGTGCTGTATTTTTGTGGTCTTGCTTGTTTTATTTTCATTGATTTTTTAGCCATAGTTTTTTATTTCCTCCTTTTGACTAGTTTTTAAAAGGCATTCCCATTAATTTTAATAATTCTTTTGCTTCTTCGTCTGAATTAGCTGTTGTTACGAATATAATATCCATACCTCTTAATTTGTCTACTTTATCATATTCGATTTCTGGGAATATTAATTGTTCTTTTATACCCATTGAGTAGTTTCCTCTTCCATCAAATGAATTTCCTGAAACTCCTCTAAAATCTCTAACTCTAGGAAGTGCTACATTGAATAGTTTGTAAGCAAAATCATACATTTTGTCTGATCTTAATGTTACTTTACATCCTATGTTTGCACCTTCTCTTAATTTGAATGCAGCAATTGATTTTCTAGCTTTTGTTATTACTGGTTTTTGACCTGTAATAATGCTTAAATCGTTCATTGCGTTTTCTAATGATTTAGGATTTTCTTTTGTATCTCCTAAACCTATGTTTATAACTATTTTATCAAGTTTTGGAACTTGCATAATTGATTTGTAATTAAATTTTTTCATTAATGCTGGAACTACTTCTTTTTCATATTGTTCTCTTAATTTTTCCATTATGTATTAGTCCTCCTTTCACTCACTATTATTTTAATTTTGCACCGCATTTTTTACAAACACGAACTTTTACACCTTTTTCTTCGCTATATCCAACTTTTGTAGTTTTTCCACATTTAGGGCATACTACGTTTGCTTTTGAGCTTGGTATAGCAACTTCAACTGGTATTATTCCGCCTTCTTCTCCTTGTTTTCTTGGTTTAACATGTTTTTTTCTGATGTTAGCACCTTTAACAACGATTTTGTCAGCTTTTGGTATTACTTCTAGTACTTCTCCTGTTTTTCCTTTATCATTTCCTGATAAGATTTGAACAGTATCTCCTTTTTTTATTCTCATTAGAGATTGCCTCCCTTCTTCTTTACTCTTTTTACTATTTTGATAAATAGAAGCTACGGTTAATTTTTGTAAAACTCATATAGCCTTTGGGCTATCTTCGTTAACAAAATCTAAACCTATGCATCTTTAATCTGTAAAACTCAAATGTTTACTAAACATTTTCGTTAACATCTTAAAGAACTTCTGGAGCTAAAGATAATATTTTCATATAATCTTTTTCTCTTAATTCTCTTGCAACTGGTCCAAATATACGAGTTCCTTTTGGTGTTCCGTCATCTTTTATAATTACAGCTGCGTTTTCATCAAATTTTATATATGATCCATCTTGTCTTCTTAATCCTTTTTTAGATCTAACGATAACTGCTTTTACAACATCACCTTTTTTTACAACGCCACCTGGTGTTGCTGTTTTAACTGAAGCAACTATAACATCACCAATGTTTGATGTTTTTCTGTAAGATCCACCTAAACATCTAATACACATAATTTCTTTTGCACCTGTGTTATCAGCTACTTTTAAAATTGTTTGTTGTTGTATCATTTTGGTATTCTCCCTTCATTTATTTTACTATTGCTTTTTCAACTACTCTAACTACTCTCCATCTCTTATCTTTAGAAAGTGGTCTTGTTTCCATAACTTCAACTTTGTCACCTTCATGGCATTCGTTGTTTTCGTCATGTGCTTTTAATTTATATGTTCTTTTAACTGTTTTTCCATATACATCATGTCTAACACTTGTTTCAACTGCTACAACAACTGTTTTATCCATTTTGTCAGATACTACAGTTCCTGTCATTGTTTTACGAAGATTTCTTTCTTCCATTTATGAATCCTCCCTTTCACTCGCTTTGCTCGTTCATCGTCATCCAAGATTTTTTTCAAAAATCTAGTATGCCAAATCACATTTTATTTTTGCTCGTTCATCGTCATTCAAAAATTTTTTCAAAATTTTTGTCTGCCAACTTTAAGCTTTGGCTTCTGCTATTTTTCTTTCTGTTAATACAGTATTTATTTTAGCTATATCTTTTTTAACTTCTTTAATTTTCATTGGATTATCTAATCCGTTTGTAGCTAAACTAAATTTTAATTTAAATAATTCTGTTTTTAGTTCACCTAATTCTTTTTCTAAATCTGGTGAAGACATTTCTCTTATTTTACTAATCTTCATCATTTCCACCTACCTTTTCAGATTCTCTAGCAACGAATTTTGTTTTATTAGGTAGTTTATTCATTGCAAGTCTTAAGGCTTCTCTAGCTGTTTCTTCTGGTACACCAGCGATTTCAAACATTACTCTTCCTGGTTTTACTACAGCTACCCAATATTCTGGAGCACCTTTACCTTTACCCATACGAGTACCGATTGGTTTAGATGTTATTGGTTTGTCTGGGAATATTTTAATCCAAACTTTTCCACCTCTTTTTATATAACGAGTCATAGCAATTCTGGCTGCTTCGATTTGATTACTTGTAATTAAACCTGCTGTTACAGCTTGTATTCCGTATTCTCCGTCTGTAACTCTATTTCCTCTTGTTGCTTTTCCTCTCATTCTACCTTTTTGTACTTTTCTATGTTTTGTTCTTTTTGGCATTAATGGCATTATTGGTCTCCTCCTTCCATTTTCTTAGTAGGAAGAACTTCTCCTTTATATATCCAAACTTTTACACCGATTTTTCCATATGTTGTATCTGCTTCTGCAAATCCATAATCTATATCAGCTCTTAAAGTTTGAAGTGGAATGTTTCCTTCTTTATAGAATTCAGTTCTAGCCATGTCTGCTCCACCTAATCTTCCTGATACTGAAGTTTTGATTCCTAAAGCACCAGCTTTAAGTGATTTTTGCATACATTGTTTCATAGCTCTTCTGAATGAAATTCTTCTTTCTAATTGTCCTGCAATATTTTCTGCAACTAATTGTGCATCTGTATCGATGTTTTTAACTTCAACGATATTTAAGTTAACATCTTTTCCTATTAATTTGCTAACTTCTGCTTTTAATGCTTCTACACCAGCTCCACCTTTACCAATTATAATTCCTGGTTTAGCTGTGTATAAATTAATTTTTACCATTTTTGCTGTTCTTTCGATTTCTATTTTAGAAATTCCAGCTGTATATAATTTTTTCTTTAAAAATTTACGTATTTTTTGGTCTTCTACTAAATAATTTGCAAAATCTTTTGAATCTGCATACCATTTAGAGTTCCAATCTTTTATTATACCAACTCTCGCACCTGTTGGATGTACTTTTTGACCCATGGTTAAATTAAGCCTCCTTTTCTTTTAATACTATTGTTATATGACTTGTTCTTTTTCTAATTCTTACTGCTGAACCTTTTGCAGCTGGTCTTATTCTCTTTAATGTTGGACCTTGGTTTGCAAATATTTCAGCAACATATAAGTTTTCATGTTTCATATCATGATTATTTTCAGCGTTTGCAATTGCTGATTTTAATAATTTTTCTAATACTTCTGATGATGCTTTTGGTGTGAATTTCATTATTGCTAATGCTTCATCAACATCTTTTCCTCTTATTAAATCTGCAACTATTTTAACTTTTCTAGATGAAATTCTTGCAAATTTAAGTGTTGCTCTTGCTTCTTTTACTAGTGTTTCTTCCACTTTTCTTACCTCCTTTTTTTATTAGGTGGGTACACCTTTATTTATATCGTAATTCTTATTTTTTTACTGTTGTTTTTTTGTCTCCAGCGTGTCCTTTAAATGTTCTTGTTGGAGCAAATTCACCTAATTTATGACCGATCATTTCTTCAGCTATATATACTGGAACGTGTTTTCTTCCATCATGTACAGCTATTGTATGACCAACCATTTGTGGATATATTGTTGAAGCTCTTGACCATGTTTTTAGAACTTCTTTACTTCCTGTTTCGTTCATTGCTTCTATTCTTTTTAATAGTTTTTCTTGAACGAATGGTTTTTTCTTGCTTGATCTAGACATATACCATGTTCTCCCTTCATATTGCTAATTGCCATCCGAAAATTATTAAAAATTTTCGGGTAACAAATTGCTATTTTATATTTTAAAATATTATTTTCTTCTCTTAACAATAAATTTGTTTGAAGATTTCTTTTTGTTTCTTGTTTTGTATCCAAGAGCTGGTTTACCCCAAGGTGTCATTGGTCCAGCGTGTCCTACTGGAGCTTTACCTTCACCACCACCATGTGGGTGATCTACTGGGTTCATTACAGAACCTCTAACTTCTGGTCTCCATCCCATGTGACGTTTTCTTCCGGCTTTACCGATTTTAACGTTTTCATGATCTGCATTTCCTATAACTCCTATAGTTGCTCTACATTTAGCTAAAACTTTTCTCATTTCTCCTGATGGTAATCTTAATGTTGCATATTTTCCTTCTTTAGCCATTAATTGAGCACTTTGTCCAGCTGTTCTTACTAATTTTCCACCTTGTCCTGGATTTAATTCGATATTGTGGATTAATGTACCTACTGGAATGCTGTCGATTGGCATGCAATTTCCAACTTTTATATCAGCTGTTTCTCCTGATATTACTTTGTCTCCATCTGTTAATCCTTGTGGTGCTAATATGTAAGCTTTTTCTCCATCTTCATATTGGATTAATGCTATATTTGCACTTCTGTTTGGATCGTATTCTATACCGATAACTGTTGCTTCCATGTTATCTTTTCTTCTTTTAAAATCTATTATTCTATATTTTTGTCTGTTTCCTCCACCTTGATGTCTTACTGTTATTCTACCATAACTGTTTCTTCCAGCTTTTTCTTTCTTTTTTGCAAGTAAAGATTTTTCTGGTGTTTTCTTTGTTATTTCAGCAAAGTCTGAAACTGTCATGTTTCTTCTTGATGGTGTATAGGCATTAAAATGTTTCATTCCCATTTTTCTTTTCCTTTCTCGAATTTATGAAAAACTTCGTCTTACGTTGTCAAACTTCACAAATATTTCTTCGATATACTTGTGTATTATCTCATCAATATTTGTTCGTTTTTCTAGTAATACTCGTTTTTGCTAAATTCTCTTCTCTACTTATTTACGGATATTTTTCCTGCTCCGCATAACAGATATTTTTTATTTTCCGGGTTCTTTCCCGATATTTTTTTATTTAAAATCTGCAATCTTCTAATTCTTCAAATACTTTAGAAGCTTCTATTTCTCTTTCTATTCTTTCAGATTCTACTTTTGCTAACGCTTTATCTCTTTTTATTATATTTTGATAATCGCTATCATAGGCTTTAATATCTTTTCTTAGTGCTTTGTAAAATTCTTTTCTTTGTTCTTTCTTACTAAGATCTATATGTTCTTTCATATTAAGCTCCCATAAATTCATCTATAGAATCTTTGAATTTTTTAGTAGCTTTAGTTGCCTTACCACCTTTAGCTAAGTAAGATACTTCTGCTGGATTTGTTTCTATAGTAACTATAGCTTTTTTCCAATCTGAAGTTTTACCTGTATGGTATCCAACTCTTTTTGTTTTTCCTTTAACTGTCATTGTATTTACTTTTAATACTTTAACTTCAAAAAGTTTTTCAACAGCTTTTGCTATTTCAACTTTTGTAGCTTTTTTGTTAACTTTGAATGTGTATTTTCCTTGTTGTAATTCATCATTACTTTTTTCAGTAACAACTGGTGCAATTATAATTTCTTCTGGTTTCATTATGCGTACACCTCCTCAATTTTCTTAACAGTTTCTAGAGGTAAAACTAGGTTGTTGTATTTTAATAAATCAAATACGTTGATATTGTTTAAAGTTATTGTTTTAACTCCTTCAATATTTCTAGCTGACATTAATACATTTTTGTTGTTTTCTGGAAGAACGATTAATGTTTTTCCTTCAACTTTTAAGTCTGCTAATGCTTTTACCATTGTTTTTGTTTTGATTTCTGCTAATTCTAATTTATCAACAACTGTTAATTCTTTTTCTAATATTTTTGAACTTAATAAAGATTTAATTGCTAATCTTCTTTCTTTTTTGTTAACAGTATATTTGTATGAACGAGGTTTTGGACCTAAAGCTATACCACCTTTTACCCATTGTGGAGCTCTGATACTTCCTTGTCTTGCTCTACCTGTTCCTTTTTGTCTCCATGGTTTTCTACCACCACCACGAACTTCTGCTCTTGTTTTAGTACTTTGTGTACCTTGTCTTTGATTAGCTAAGTAGTTAACTAGTACACTATGTACTATTGCTTCATTTGGTTCAATTCCAAATATAGCTTCTGCTAATTCAACATCACTTACTTTTTTACCTTTTATATCATATACATCTACTTTTGGCATTTCGTATTTCCTCCTTCCTTCTATTTAGTAGCCTTTACAGCTGATTTTATTTTTAAGATAGATCCTTTTGCTCCTGGAACACTACCTTTTAATAAGATTACGTTTTTGTCCATATCTACTCTTACAACGTCTAAGTTTTGTATTGTAATTGTAACTCTTCCCATATGTCCTGGAAGTTTTTTACCTTTAAATACTCTACCTGGTGTTGATGTAGATCCCATTGAACCTGGTCTTCTGTGATACATAGAACCATGTCCCATAGGTCCTCTGTGTTGTCCATGTCTTTTGATAACACCTTGGAATCCTTTTCCTTTAGATATTCCTTGAACATCTACTTTTTCTCCAGCTTCGAATACATCTGCTTTAACTTCGTCTCCGACTTTAACATCTTCAACTGATTCTAATCTGAATTCTCTTAAGTGTTTTTTTGCTTCAAGACCTGCTTTTGCAAAATGTCCTTTTTCTGGTTTGTTAATATGTTTGTCTTTTACTTCGCCAAATCCTAATTGTACTGCATCATATCCATCAGTTTCAACTGTTTTTACTTGTGCTACTGTACATGGTCCAGCTTCTATAACTGTTACTGGAATTACATTTCCTTTTTCGTCAAAGATTTGTGTCATTCCAACTTTTCTTCCGATTATTCCTTTTTTCATTTTTCTCTCCTTACTATTGGCTGATACTTGTATTTGCACATTGCTTTATGTGTAATATCAGCTTGGTTTTAGATTTTTAGTGTGCAAACTCGCTTTGCTAGTTTGCATAAGTAAATCATAACGTTTACTTCATTATTATAATGTTTTTCGTTAGCATTATAATTTGATTTCGATATCAACACCTGCTGGTAATTCTAATTTCATTAGAGTATCAACTGTTTTTTGTGTTGGGTAAAGAATATCAATAACTCTTTTATGTGTTCTCATTTCAAATTGTTCTCTTGAATCTTTGTATTTGTGTGGAGAACGTAAGATTGTTACTACTTCTTTTTGTGTTGGTAGTGGAATAGGACCTGAAACTTTTGCTCCTGTTTTTTTAGCTGTTTCTACTATCTTCTCAGCAGACTGATCTAAAACTACATGGTCATAAGCTTTTAATCTTATTCTGATTTTTTCACTTGTTACAACTGTTGTGTTTGCCATTGTAATTTTCCCTCCTTATATAAATTTTATTTTCTGGGTTTCCCCTGTTGGCAGTTGTGATTTCTGCCCAAATTACCTTGGCAAGTTAAAACGTACTCTGGTGTTTTCAAAATACCCTTTTTTAAAACCCAAAATATGCATGATAATTCTGGGATAAGTACTATTTTTTAAAACTTACCGCCTGGTCTTTGCCATGACATACTCCGCCGAAGTTCCCTCCATCCCTATTTTCCGTAAGGATGTAGCCACATTCGGTTTCTTCGCTTAATTCATGCTTATATATTATACAATGCTTTTAGTCGTATGTCAACAGCTTTTGGGAATATTTTCAAAAAAAAGGGGCAAACTGCCCCCTTTTTTATTCATTTATAATTTTATCTATAGATTGTTCTCTCATTTCTTTAATAATTTTACAACTATTATCTAATTTTGCTTGTTCTTCCTCAGTTAGTTCAAGATTCAATAATTCGCGTACACCTTTACCATTAATTATTGCTGGAACGCCAATATAAATATCGTCTTGACCATATTCACCATCTTTTAAATAAGTAGAAACTGTTAAAATTGAATTATCATTATCTAATACTGATTTAACAATTTTACTTAGTGCCATACCTATTCCATAATATGTTGCTTTCTTTTTATTAATAATTTCATATGCTGCATTTACAACATCTTGATGTATTTTATCTAAGTCTTTCATTGGATGATGTCCATCTTTCATAACATCTTTCATCATTTTACATCCAACATAAGCATGGTTCCAAGGTACAAATGAAGAATCTCCATGTTCACCCATTATATATGCATGAATGTTTTTGCTAGATACTTTTAAATAATCTGACATTATATAACGTAAACGTGCGGTGTCTAAAACTGTTCCAGAACCTATAACTTGATTTTTTGGAAGTCCAGAAACTTTTGCTACAACATATGCCATCAAATCAACTGGATTACTTGCAACTATAATAACTCCGTTAAATCCACTTGCCATGATATTTTTTGCAATTTCTTTCATTATTCTTGTATTAGTTTCTGCAAGTTCTAATCTTGTTTGTCCTGGCTTTTGTGCAATTCCTGCTGTGATTACAACTACTTGAGCATCTTTACATTCGTCATAATCCCCTGCTTTTATAACCATTTTTTGTGGTGCAAATGGTAGGCCATGTGATAAGTCCATTTGTTCTCCTATTGTTTTATCTTTATCTATATCTATTAAAACAAGTTCACTTACGCCTCCTCTGTTTAGCATTGTGTATGCCATACTCATTCCTACAAATCCTGTTCCTACTAAAACTACTTTTCCTTTTTTCATATTAATATCACCCTTTCCTTTTGTTTGCTGAAATTTTTTTGGACTTTAATATATGCAAATTTTTGTCCTCTTTTTTTTGAATGTTTTTGAAATTTATTAACATTTTTATTTCTCTTTAATATTATATAACTATTTTGTGTAATTTTAAACAGATTATTAAAAAAAATTTTACTTTTTCTAATTTTTATGATATAATTCAAAAAAACAAACTAAGTAAGGAGTGTTATAACATGTCTAGTTCAGATAATACAACTGCTTTGGCTGAAAATAAAGTATTAATTTTATATATTCTAAATCAAGTACCAAATGGTTTATCAGATGATAGCTTATATAAAATTATTTCTTCTATAAATGATGTTAATTATTTTTATTATAAAGAAGTATTGACAGATTTATCAGATTCAAAGTTGGTTGGAATGTTCACAAAAGATGAAGAAGAAGAATCTGTACTAAAAATAACAAGTGAAGGAAAAAATGCACTTTCTCTTACAATTGATGTATTACCTGGAATATTAAAATTAAAGGCTGATAATGTTTTTCAAAAAAAATTCTCTTCAATAGCTGATGAGACTTCTATTATAGCTGAGTTTATTCCTAGAAGTGAAAATGATTATACTATTAAGTGTAAAGTTATAGAAAAAAATGAAACAATTTTTGAGGTTAAAACATTTGCAGGTTCTCGTGAAAGAGCAAAAAAAATAGTTGATAATTGGAATAAAAATGCTTCTAAAATTTATCCTAAAATATTGGATTTGTTGTTAGAAGATGAAAACTAAAAAAGTTGTCAAAAGGGACGTCCCTTTTGACAATTATTTTTGTCTTCTTAATATCCATCCTTCTTCACATTTTATTGGTAATTTCATAAATACTTTTTGCCCTTTTACTCCTGGGCTTATACTATCTATTTCTTCTCCAGTTTCATAATCCCATAATTTTTCTATTTTAAATGTTTCTGGTTCTAATTGATTTGGTATTATTATTTCAATTGTATCACCAACAATTAATTTATTTTTTATTTCTATTGTTGATTTTTCTTCTTCATATTTTAATATTTTTCCACCAAATTCATATTTATCATTATATTGTCTTCCACTTAAATCTTGGATGTCTTTGTTCTTTCTATCATTAAAATAGAATGTTGTAAATTCCCTTGTTTTTACTTTTTCAATTTCTTTCATATATTTTGTATAATCATAATTTTCTGGGTCTTTCATGTAATCATCAATTGCATTTCTATATACATTAATTACACTTGCTATATAATATTCTGTTTTTAGTCTTCCTTCTATTTTTAAGCTATCTATTCCCATATTTATTATTTCAGGTATTTCTTTTATTAGGCATAAGTCTTTTGATGAGAAGATACTTGTTCCATGTTCGCTTTCTTCTATTGGATATAATTGTCCTGGATTATTTTTTTCTTCTGCATATAGGTTATATGACCATCTGCAACTTTGTGCGCAATCCCCTAAATTTGCACTTCTTCCACACATAAAATCACTTAAGAAGCATCTTCCTGAAAATGCGAAACATATTGAGCCATGTCCAAACATTTCTACCTCTAAGTCTTTTGGCTTGTTTTCCATTATGTATTTTAATTGTTCTTTGTTTATTTCTCTTGCCATTATTACTCTTTTGGCTCCATTTTTGTACCAGAAATTTGCATCATGTAAACTTACTATGTTTGCTTGTGTACTTACATGTATTGGTACATTTGGTGCATATTGTTTTAATGTTTCTATTACTCCTCCATCTGCCGCTATTATTGCATCTGGTTTTACTTCATTTAATATTTTTGCCATTTCTATTATTTCTTCATATTTATCGTCCCATGCAAATATGTTTAGTGTTACGTGTACTCTTTTTCCTATGCTGTGTGCATATTTTATTGTTTTTATTAAATCATCATTGTCCATGTCTGCTCTTGTTCTTAATGATAGTGATGATGTTCCACAATATACTGCGTCTGCTCCGTATTTAAATGCTGTTTTTGCTTTTTCAAATGACCCTGCCGGTGCTAGTAATTCTATTTTTTTCATTTATTTTTTCCTCTTTTTCTTTTTAAATTCTGTATATAATATTATATATACTTTTCCCTTTTATGTCAATAATTTGAATTTATTTTAATTTTGTGCTATAATAATTTTATGTAATCTGTATAAAAAATTATATTTAAGAAAGGACAAAATATGGATAAAAATTCAAAAAAAAATATTAGCATCGTTGATTATTTATATTCTTATTCTACTCTTCCAGAATTGTTACAACAATATGCGTCTGATCTGCATGAAAGTAACATAACCGAAAACATGTTACATGCTAACAAACTAAAAGAATATTATAATGTATTAACTGATGATCAATTTCTTTCAAATACTCGAAGCTTAATTGATTCGTTGTATTCATTTGCAAAAGATCGGTATCCTAAACTTCTTTTTTATTTAGAAGGACGGAGAAAAGCAGTTATTAGTAGTGATCAAAAAATGTTATTATATTTAAAACAAAATAAATCTTTAGATGATTTCAGAGATATACTGGCTTTCAGATTTACTTTGTTTATTGATAATTCTTTAGAGTCTTTAATGATTCTTTATAGTCTTATGGATGATATAATAAAATTTATGATTTCTAAAGGATATACTCCTTGTGAAGCAACACCTACTTTTCAGACAGAAGGATTTAATCCAGAAAATTTTCCGGATATAGTTATCCCACCAAAAACATATTTGTCAAGTGATAATATTCATTTGGTCAAGGATTATATTATTCATCCAAAGGCAACTGGTTACCAGTCTTTGCATGTAGCATTTCGTGATTATCTTGGAAGGTGCATTGAAATCCAAAGTAGAACCATTTCTATGCATATTCATGCAGAAAGTCATTCTACAGCTGGACATGATTTTTATAAGAATTCTAAGTATTCTGGTACAGAAATAGAATTTGACCGTACAAAAGTACATATAAATGGTTATGCTGTCTCAGATGGTACTCTTTTTGATTACATTGGCTTAGAAAAACCTTTTCAAATCATACAAAAAGGTCGAACTTTCTAAAAAATTTCAGACACATCATTTTTATTTTGATGTGTCTGTTTTTTATACTATAATTTTTTATTTTATTCTGCTTATTGCTAAACCATCTCCTACTTCCAAAATTTCTGTCTCAAGATTTGGATTTTCAGAAACTTCTTTTATATATTCTCTTAAATTTCTTACAGCTGTACGTTGTTTATGTTTATTATAATCACTCATAACATAACCCTTGTATAAAATATTATCTGCAAAAATGATACCATCGCTATTTATCATTCTTAAAGATTCTTTCAAGAAAAATGGGTATTTTCCTTTTGCTGCATCTATAAATACCATATCATATTTTTCATTTAAGGTAGGTAATATTTCTACTGCATCACCTTCATAAAGATGAATTTTATCTTCAACACCTACTTTTTTGAAGTTTTCTTTTGCTTCTTTTATTCTTTCTTCATCTCTTTCAATTGTATCTATTTTACCATCATCTGCTAAGAACTCTGAAAAACACATTGCAGAATATCCTACTGCTGCACCTATTTCTAATATTTTTTTTGGAGGATTTTCTTTTAATTCTTTTTCAATTACCTCTAAAGTATCATCCATTATTATTGGTATGTGGTCTTCTAATGCTTTTTTCTTTATCTTTTCTAATTCTTGTTTATTCATTTTTATCTTCATTCCTCTCAACCTTGCTTATCATTTTTTATATGGCATAAACTCAAAAGGTTAAACTTATATAAGCCTAACCTTTTATTTTTCTCGTTCTTCTTTTTTATTTTTCTTATTTATGGCATCATTTACCCAGTTTTCAACAAATACTTTTATGTCAGGATTTATTTTCTTTAAATATTCAAATTTTTTCATAACATCATCTTTAAGAATTTCCTCAACAATTTTTTCTTCAGGCATTTCTTCTTTTATTAATTTTTTTATTTTTTGCAAAATATATTTTCTATTTTTTCCATCATCAGAAATCACTCTATTGTCATCATGAACCTGAGTTGCAGCTTTTATTGATTCAGTTCCTGGCTTATATCTTAGTTTTTTCTTGTACGTAGACATTATATATCATTCCCAATTATTTATTTCTATTAGCTCTTTCTCTTTCTTTTGAGTCTAATATTTTCTTTCTTAATCTAATAGATTTTGGTGTTATTTCTACTAATTCATCATCTTGAATAAATTCTATAGCTTTTTCAAGTGACATTTGAATTGGTGGAACTAATCTTAATGCTTCATCTGAACCTGATGCTCTAGTATTTGTTAAGTGTTTTTCTTTACATACATTTATTGCTAAATCTTCGCCTCTAGAGTTTAGACCAACAATCATTCCCTCATAAACATCTACACCTGGTCCTATGAATAAATCTCCTTTATCTTGTGCATTGTATAATCCATATGTTACTGATTTACCTGGTTCAAATGCAACTATTGTTCCTCTAACACGTGCTTGGATATCTCCCTTGTATGGTTCATATGCGTCAAATATATGATTCATTGTTCCTTCACCTTTTGTGTCTGTAAGGAATTCTGTTCTATATCCAATTATTCCTCTTGCAGGAATTCTGAATTCTATTTTTGTATGTCCAGCTTCTGCAGGTTCCATGTTAACCATTTCTGCTTTTCTTCTTCCTAATTTTTCAATAACATTTCCAACGCAGTCATCTGGTACATTTACAACTAATAGTTCAATTGGTTCACATTTAACTCCATTAATTTCTTTGAAGATAACTTTTGGTCTTGAAACTAATAGTTCAAATCCTTCTCTTCTCATTGTTTCGATTAATACTGATAAATGTAACTCACCTCTACCTGATACTTCAAATGAATCTGGTGTTTCTCCGTCTTTTACTCTTAATGATACATTTCTTTCTAGTTCTTTGTATAATCTATCTCTTATATGTCTTGATGTTACAAATTGTCCTTCTTTTCCAGCAAATGGTCCATTATTTACACTAAATGTCATTGTTACTGTTGGTTCGTCAATGTCTACAAATGGTATTTTTTCTGGATGTTCAAAATCACATACTGTATCTCCTATGTTGATGTCTGAAAGTCCTGCAAATTCTATGATATCACCTGCTCCAACTTCTTCAACTTCAACTTTTTTAAGACCAACATGTGTATATAATTTTGCAATTCTTCCTTGTGTTATTTTGTCTTCTTTTCCACAAATACTAACTGGCATTCCGACTTTCATTGTTCCTCTTTCTAGTCTTCCTATACCAATTCTTCCAACATAATCGTCATAATCAATGTTAGATACTAACATTTGTGCTGGTCCTTCTAAATCACATTTTGGTGGTTCTATTGTATTTATTATTGTTTCAAATAAACATGTTAAATCTGTTGCTTCATCTGCTAAGTCCATTTTTGCAATTCCGTTTTTTGCTGATGCATATACTACTGGGAAGTCTAATTGTTCGTCTGTTGCATTTAATTCTATAAATAATTCAATAACTTGGTCTACAACTTTTTCTGGTTGTGCTCCAGGTCTATCTATTTTGTTTATTACTACTATTGGTTTTAGTCCCAATGCTAATGATTTTTTTAGAACTTCTCTTGTTTGTGGCATTGCTCCTTCGAATGCGTCTACTAATAATAAAACACCATCAACTGTTTTTAAAACTCTTTCTACTTCTCCTCCGAAGTCAGCATGTCCTGGTGTGTCTACTATGTTTATTTTGATGTCTCCGTGCATTACTGATGTGTTTTTAGATAGAATTGTTATTCCTCTTTCTTTTTCTTGGTCATTTGAGTCCATTACTCTTTCTTGTACTTGTTCGTTTTCTCTGAATACATGGCTTTGTTTTAACATTGCGTCTACTAGTGTTGTTTTTCCGTGGTCTACGTGTGCTATTATTGCTATGTTTCTTATGTTTTTGTTGTTCATTTTTATTACCCCTTCTTTATTTATTTTTTATATTATTTTATTTTTTCTCTTTTAACTTTAAAATTATACTACTAAATTAAAAATTTGTCAATGGATTCAATTCTTAAAATTATGTGAACATTTCACGCTATTGAATCAATTATAATCATACTTAATTATAATTTTTCTATATATTTGTATTCTGTTCTTTTCTCATCTAATAATTTTAAATTACAAGATATTGTTTAAAGAAATTTATTTTTATATTTTGTTACAGCTATGTAGATTTTCTTAATTAAGAAAATCTACACCTAAATACTTATAGAGTACTTAGGTGTAGGTAGTATAAAAGTTATAACACAACACTATACTTTTTGTTGTCTACTTCATAAATTAAGCCTTTGTCTAATAATAAATTCAAGATTTTTTCAGGACAATTCTCTATTTTTTTCGTTCTAAGGCGTATCATAACATATATACGCCATATCTCATTTGTTTCATATGTTCCTTCAGTATCTTCGTTAAAAATTATTGCTTCATCATCAAGTACTCTTAGAACTTCTGGAAGCGTATTACAGTCTATAACATCAAATTGTTTTCTTAATGTATCAACACTGAATTTTTCATTTTTGAAAATTTCATTTAAAACATGTATATATCTTGGTACTAAGAAAAGTTTGATTATTTCTCTTGATTTTATTGTCTGTTTTTCAAGCGCTTCTTTTCTTCTTTGTTCAGCCTTAAGTTGTTTAGCATCATTTCTTATCATTACTTGGTCTCCTTTAGTTTTATTTTTGGTATATAACTATTATACTACCCTCCTTTCGCTGCATTAATTATAGCAACATTTGAATTATGTAACCTAAATTAGTATATCATACTTATTTCTTTTTTTCAATATTATTTGCTATAAATTTTTAACTATAAGCTTTTCTTAATTAGATTTCTTTTTATTTTGTTAGTTCAATAATATTACTCATAATCTCCTCAGTAACTTTATCTAATACTTCCTTATCTTTACTACCTTTATATTGACTAAAATTAAGTGGTTTTCCATAAGTAATAGTAACTTTCCAATCTCCTTTTGTTCCGCCTTTTATACCACAAGGAACAACAGGTGCACCGCTTCTTACAGCAAAAAATGCAGCACCATCTTTAACTTTCTCACCTTTTGCTAGCCCATTTCTAGTTCCCTCTGGAAATAAAGCCAAGCAATCACCATTTTTCAAAGTCTTCAAAGACTCTTTTAAAGCTACAACTTCTTTTGAATCTTTCTTTACTAAAATAGCATCAAATACTTTTCCTAAATAAGCTAAAAATTTATTTTTTGTTAACTCTTCTTTGGCTAAAAATCTAGTATATCTTCCTGTTGTTACTTCCATTAATGGTGGGTCCAAAAAGCTTCTGTGATTTCCGCAAATAATTACCGGTCCTTCTTTTGGTATGTTTTCTTTTCCTACTAATTCAAATCTATATACAACTTTGCAATAAATCCAAATTGCACCCTTTACAATTTCTCTTTCTATTGATTTCAAAATATTTTTCATTTTTATTTTCCTTTCACAATTAAATTATTTATTTTTTATAATTATTATTTGAACTTAATATTTTATTTATTTTGAAGTGATTCGGGGGGACCGTTCAAAAATTCTTAAAAGTTAAAAACTTTTATTAGAATTTTTAGAATGGGGCAACGAAAAATAAAAAAATATTAAGTTTAAACATTCAATTATAAAATTATAAATTTTCCTTTGGAATATATACATTTTTTGCTACAACTTCAAACTCCTCAACATTCATAGCAGTCAATTTTTCAATCTCCTTTTTAGCCTTAGCCTTAAACTCATTAATTCCATCAACAACATTAAATCCATAAACAACAGTAACTTCCATATACAACTTAACACCCTCACCAAAATTATCAACTCTAATCTTTTGAACCTTGTGAATCTCAATTGTTTTAGAAGCCAAATACTCTATAATTTGTCTAAAAACAGTATCAGAAATAGTGAATTTTCCCATATAACTAAATGTTGGTCTAATTATAGATTTTTCTGAAATATATGGTTCTTTTCCCCTGCCTTTTGTTTTAAAGATTTGAAGTGGGTCTAATAAATATCCTGAAAAATCTTTTTTTATTTCAAATGTTGGAACTGGTATTACATGTTTTCCTTCTGTAACCCTTATTCTTCTTGCTGTTTCCATTTCTTCTTGTGTTGCTACATCAGAAATATATGTAGTATCACATATTTCTGGTAAACCTAAGTTAGCTGCTATTTTTTGAACCATACCATCTGATGTTCCAAGTATTAATATGCTTTCTGGTTTATATTTTTTAAATGCTTTAATTATTTCCTGTTTTTCCTCGTCTGTATAAAATAATGCATGTTTTACTGTTTCAATTTTTGTTGGTGCTTTTTTTGCAGATTCACCTGCAATTACTTCATTACCTTTTATTAATAGTCCATCATCTATTATATAATTGATGTTTTTTTCACTTGCAACCATTTGAGCTCTGTAACTCTTTCCTGTTCCTGATGGCCCTACAAATGCATATACTTTTATTTTGTTTGTTCCTAATTTTGATAAATTTGATAGGTTTGATAATTTGTTTGGTATTTTATCTTTTAAAGACATATTATCTGCTCCTTTTTATACTTTTTTCATATCTATTTAAAATAATTTTAAAGTTACTATTCAATAATTTTTTCATATTTATTTACATTAATTGTAATGTTAAAAATATATTAATAATTTTGAGTGTTTAATTGTGGAAATGTAAACATTTTTCCACCTTCTGTAAATTGTCCATTTGGTGTATGTGTCTGATAAAAATTGTTTGCCCCTTTTAAGAAATATTTATATTTTGCTGAATTTGTTAGCACTGCTCCATTCATTAATATTGGGTCATCCCAAGTACAATCTATTGCATACCAAATACCATTTAATTGCACATAATTCCAAGCATGATTTTCCGTATTTCCATCAGAATTTGTACCTTCTCCTGCAACTATTACGCATGGCACATCTATTGCCTCCATTAGATATTTAAATGCTTTGGCATACCCTTCACATACACATTTTTTATTTATCAGTGCTCCATATATATCATATATGTTTTGTTGTGATATTGTTTCATCATAGTCTATTGTTTCAACTAAATAATCATGTACATTTTTTATATTTTGATATTCATTTTGTTGCTTATTTTGAATAAAATATGTTTTTATTTTATCAATTTCATTTAATGAGTCATCTATTTTTTCTTTTGTAAAGCCATCTACCAAGTAGTTTGAATTATTTCCTGAATTTATTAGCACTTTATATGTTTTTTCTTCTCCTCTTGTGGTTGTTTCTATATTTAAATATAGTTTTTGAAAATCTATATAAAATATTTCTGGGTTATCATATGTATATGCTTCTACTGCTGTTTGATAGTAGTCTCCTAATGTTTTTTCTCCATTATTTTCAGAAAGTACTTTTGTAAATTCTGTTCCTAAATTTATTTCATATGTTCCTGTTTTCATGTTTTCTTTATTTTTTTCTAATGCATTATATATTATTTTTGAATAATTGTCTAATTGACTATAAAAATATTTGTTTATAGTTGAATTGCTGTAATCTATTTTTTTATCTGATGGTGATATTGTTTCTATTGTTGTTTGTAATATTTCTGGTGTTTGTATTTCATTTTGATTGGTTCCTCCACTTGATGTTGTTATATTTGATACAAAGTCTTGTACTTCATCTGCTATATTTGTTTTTGCTATTTCGTTATAAATCATTAGTCCTATAATTGTTACTAGTATTATTAATATGATTGTTAATATTGTCATTATAAATGTTGTTATTTTTGATTTCATATTTATCACCAACTTTCATTTGTGATTTTTTCTTACAGTTTAGTAAGAAAAATTGTTGAAATACCTGTGGATGATATTTTGTATATCTTTCGAATGTGACCAAAATAGTGTTACAAATTCTTAAGTAAATGCTCTAAAGGGTCCTGTATTCGGGTATTGTTAGAGTATTTACATTAGAATTTGTTAACGTTATGTCGGGAACCTGAGAAAATATACAAAATATCATCCACAGGTATTTCAACAATTTTCCTTACTAAACTGTAAATTTTTCTAACTTGTTTATAATCTAAAAATTATTATTTTCCATGCATTATATTATATCATTTTTTTTTGTTAAAAAAAAGTATATTTACATTTTTTTTGCCAATACTACTAATATTATGAAAATAAAAGATTTTATTAATTATGCATTTGGCTATACGCCAAAAGAAGTATATCAGTTCACATTACCAACAGACTCTGAAAATCCCGAGTCTACTACAATTCAAAATAATAAAAAAGTACCCGAAAAGCCACAAAAAGTTTCAACTAATATTAATGCAAATTTAGAGTATGTGAAAACAAAATATAATACTTTGATTAATAGTGACATTATAATTCGTGAGTTTATTTTGAATGCTCGTGGTAATCAATACAAAGCTTTTTTGCTTTATATTGATGGTATGGTAGATTCTCAACTTTTAAATGATTTTGTTTTGGAATCTTTGATGCTACGAAATAGAAATAATCTTTTTGGTGGAGAGCAAAATAGAGTCATTTCTGAGACTGTTTCTAATAATGTAACTGTAAGAAAAGTAAAAAAATTTAATTTAGCAGATTATATTGAAAGCTGTTTAATACCTCAAAATAGTTTAAAACAGCAAAATGTTTTTGATGATATTTTTGCTGGTGTTAATTCTGGAAACTGTGGATTATTTGTTGATACTCTATCTGTAGGTTTTGATATTGATGTTAAAGGTTTTAAGCAAAGAAGTATTGCAAAGCCTGAAAATGAGGTTGTTATTAAAGGTTCACATGAGGCATTTGTTGAAAATTTACGTACAAATACTTCTCTTATACGAAGGTTTACTAATAATGAAAATTTAGTTATAGAAAATGTAAAAGTCGGAAAGGTAACAAAAACTAATTGTGCTTTATGCTACGTAAAAGATATTGCAAATGATGATTTGGTTGCAGAAGCAAACTATCGACTTAATAATTTAGATATTGATTCTCTTCTTTCTGCTGGAGAATTAGAGCAATTATTATCAGAGACTAATTTTTTAGGCGTTCCAAAAATTCTTGTTTCTGAAAGACCTGATAATGCAGTAAAGTCATTACTTCAAGGTAGGGTTATTATTATTGTAAATGGTTCACCATATGCTTTAATTCTACCTGCAGTATTAATCGACTTTTTATCGTCTCCAGAAGATAAAAACCTAAAACCCATTTTTGCAAACTTTTTAAAAGTAATTAGAATAATTTCTGCTTTTTTTGCTTTATTATTGCCTGGTCTTTATGTTGCAATTACCAGTTTTCATAGAGAGATTATACCAACTGAATTATTGTATTCTATATTATCTTCTAGGCAAAGTGTTCCTTTCCCTATAATATTAGAAATTGTTATAATGGAAATTTCTTTTGAAATTATTAGAGAAGCTGGATTAAGGGTTCCTTCCCCTATTGGTCCTACTATTGGTATTGTTGGGGCTTTGGTTTTAGGTCAGGCTGCTGTAAGTGCTGGTATTGTTAGTCCTATACTAATTATTATTGTTGCTATTACAGGTATGAGCTCTTTTGCTATTCCAGATTTTACTTTTAGTTTTCATTTAAGATTTTTTAGGTTTGCATTTGTTTTTCTTGGTTACCTTGCAGGATTTTTAGGTATTGGAATAGGTATTTTTGTGTATATATCAGCTTTATGTGATTTAGAAACTTTTGGTGTTTCTTATACTGCACCATATGCTCCTGTAATGAACTCAAAGAATAATGGATTTCTGCTTTCTCCAATTTGGAAAAGGGAGAGCAGACCTACTTTTTTAGCAACAAAAAGAATAAAAAAACAAAATAAAATATCAATGAAGTGGAGGTTTTAATTATGTCAAAATCAAAGCTTGGAACAGTTGAAGCAATTGCTCTTATACTGTCTGTACTTGCTCCATTTACGGTTATTTCGCTTTCACAAACCTTAATAAATGAATTAAAATCAAGTATTTTATTAAACATTTTTTACGTTGGTACAATTTGTTTATTTATGGTATTTCTGATTTGTACTTTATTTAAGAATTTTCCCGGCTTGGATATTATTGACATTTCTAAGTTTCTGGGCGGAAATGTATTAAAAAATATTATTGGCTTTGCATTTATTATATATTTTGTAATCACATCTTCTATGTTATTGCGAAATTTTTGTGAAGGACTCAAAATTGTATATTATCCTTATACAAATATCTTATATATTATACTTATTTTTATAATAACAATCACATTTGTAAATGATTTGGGATTTAACTCCACTATAAAAACAACAACAATTATATTTCCTATTCTTTTGGTTAGTATTTTACTTATATTTATTGGAAATTTGGATAATTTTTCTTTTCAGAGAATTCTTCCGATATTAGGTAATGGTTATAAAAGTACATTTATTTTAGGTCTATCTAATATTGGTACTTTTTCTGGTATTGTATATATGTATCTTCTTCCTCCACTTTTAAATGAACCTAAGAAATATAAAAAAATTTGTATTTTATCAATAATATTATCTATACTTTTTATTTTTATGTGTGTTGCTACTTTGTTATTTTTGTTTTCAATTTATATTAGTACAGATGAAATTATGCCTTTGTTTTCTGTAAGTAAATATATTGAGTTTGGTAACTTTTTTCAGCGATTTGAAGCACTATTCTTGCTTATATGGACAATTTCATTTTGCTGTTATCTAAGTATATCTTTAAAATTTTCTACTTACATTTTTGCAAAATTATATACTTTATCAGATACTTCTCAAATGATATCAATATTTTCAATTATAACATTTGCTATTGCTTTATTTCCTTCTAGTTATTATATATCTCATTTTTTTGAGACTTATATTTATAGGATATTAAGTATTTCAATAATGATTTTAGGACTTTTTATATTATTTTTAGCTTATATTAAAAAAAGGATGGTGAAAAAATTTGAATAAAATTTTTATAAAGTTATTTATTATTGTATTAATTCTTGTTCTTCTTGTTGCATTTTCTTCATCATATAGCGCTTTAAATATTGATAATTTGGCATTTGCCGTCGCTTTGGGAATCGATACTTCTGAAACAAAAGGACTTAAAGTAACATTTCAATTTGTAAACCCTCCATCAACAAGTGAGGGTTCAAATCAGGAAGCAAACATTTTTGAGGATACTGTTGAAGCTACATCGATTCCAAATGCAATTAATATTATGAATAGCTATCTTGCAAGAAAGATTGATTTATCACATTGTAGAAGTATTGTTTTTTCAGAGGATGTTGCAAAAAATGGTATTTCTGATCATGTTTATACTTTAATGAATGATGTTCAAGTTAGGCCTTCTTCAAATATTATTACAACAACATGTACTGCTTATGAATATATAAAGAATTCTATACCGAGCCTTGAAACTTCAATTACAAGGTATTATGATATTTTTCCTAGTTCAGGAAAATATACAGGCTATGTATCTGATGCAACTATTGGTGAATTTTATAATTCTCTTTTATGTAATGCCTGTGATCCACATACGATTTTAGGTGGAGTAAGTTCTACTTCTTCAACTAATTCTCAATCAACTGTTTCAACCGATTCTAATATAAAATCTGGATCTTCTCCAATTTCTGGTATGCGTTCTGCTGAAAGTATTGGTATTGTTGCATTTAAGCATGACAAATTAGTTGGTGAACTTGATGCAATTGAAACAATATGTTTTCATATTTTAAAAAATAATATCAATAGTTTTATTATAACTGTTCCATCGCCTAAAGATAATACATTTAAAATTGATCTTTTGATTACTCCTAAAGGCACTTGCAAAACAAAAGTTGATATTGTAAATGGTTCTCCTTATGTAAAAATAAATGGTTCTTTTAATGCTAAAATTTACTCTATGGATGAAGATGAAAATTACCTAGACTCCGATTTTCTTGATTCTCTTTCTAATACTTGTAATATTTATTTAGAAAATGTTTTATTAAATTATCTGTATAAAACTTCTTTAGAATTCAAGAGCGACATAAGTGGCATTGGTAAATATGCTTTATCTAATTTTTTTACTGCCAGTGAGTTTAAGGATTTCAATTGGTCTAATAATTATATGAATTCAACTTTTAATGTAAATATTAATACTACTATTGATTCAGGTTTTTTATTGAATAAAACTTAAATGTAGAGGTGATTTTGTGATTAATTATTTTTTTAATTTTTTGTTTTTTATTTTTAGTATTTTTGTTTTGTTGAAGTCTGTTTTTTATGCTTTGTATGAAATTAAGACTCAAGATAATAAATCTGGTGGGGTTGCTATTATTGTTTTTACTGTTATTGTTCTTGTTATTGCTAATGTAGTTGTTTTCTTGAAAGGAAGGGGGATTTAGGGACGTTCCTTAAAATCCCCTTTTTTAGGGATTAGGGGACAGCCTTTTAAAAAATATGAAAAGAGGATTGAAGGCCTAGCCCCCCAATCCCAAATTTTCTGAAAAAATATTTGATTTTTTCAGATTTGTTATTTTACAATTTCAAAATCAATTTGTCTTAGCATCTTATTAGCAGAAATAACCCTAATCTTAACCTTATCTCCAATTTTATAAGTTGTATTTGTCTTTTCTCCAATAAGTCTTTTTCTCTCTTCATCGTAAATAAAATACTCGTCACCCAAATTTTCAAATCTAATCAAGCCTTCAACCGTATTTTCTAGTTCAACAAAAATACCAAATTGAGTAACTGAAGAAACAATTCCCTCATATTCTTCGCCAATTTTATTTTGCATATATTCAGCCTTTTTCAAGTCTTCACTATCTCTTTCAACCTTAGTTGCAACTTTTTCTCTTTCTGATGATGATGCCGCTCTTTGCTGTGCTTTTTCTTGATATTCTTCTATCCATTTATCGTCTACAACATAATTGTCTTCCAAATATTTTGAGATTATTCTGTGTATAAACAAGTCAGGATATCTTCTTATTGGTGATGTAAAGTGACAATAATATTTACTTGCAATTCCAAAGTGCCCTTTGTTTTCTGATTCATATCTTGCAACTTTAAGTGTTCTTAATATTAATGTTGATACTACTTTTTCTTCGTCTTTTCCTTTTATTTCTTCAAGAATTTTTGATACTTCTGTTGGATATACTTTTTCATTTACTACTTTTATTTTTAATCCAAAATTAAATAAAAATTTATTTAAGTCTTTTATTTTATCTAGGTCTGGGTCTTCGTGAACTCTGTAAATGAATGGTGCTTCTAGCCAATAGAATTTTTCTGCAATTGCTTCATTTGCACTTAGCATAAATTGTTCTATTATTTCATTACTAAAGCTTGTTTCATATTTTCCTACATTTATTGCCCATCCATCTTGGTCTAAATCAATTTTACTTTCTGGTATGTCTAAGTTTAAATATCCTTGCTTTAATCTTCTTTCTTTCAAAATTGTTGCAAGTTCTGCCATTAATTCAAAGTCTTTTATATATTTTTCATATCTTTTTAGCACTTCTCTGTCAGATTTATCTAGGATTTTTTGTACATCGTGATAGTTCATTCTTTCGCGTACATTTATTATTCCTTTATACACTTCTGTTGATATAGTTTTTCCTTCTGGATTTATTTCCATTGAACATGAAAGTGTGAATCTGTCTTCTCCTGCATTTAAACTGCATATTCCATTTGATAGTTCTCTTGGTAACATTGGTATTACTCTAGAAAGCATATATATACTTGTTCCTCTGATTTGAGCCTCTTTATCTAGAAAACTTCCTTCTCTTACATAATAGCTTACGTCTGCTATATGAACATCTAATCTATAGTTTCCATTTTCTAATTTTGTAACTCTTACAGCGTCGTCTAAATCTTTTGCATCTTCACCATCTATTGTAAAAATTACATGCTCTCTACAGTCAACACGATTTGGTATGTCTTTTGGGTCTATTTTATCACCATATTTTTTGGCTTCTTCCACAACTTGTTCTGGAAATGTGGATGGTAGATTATATTCTTTGATTAGTGATAACATATCAACACCAGCTTGATTTGGGTCTCCTAAGACTTCTATAATTTTACCTTCTGCATTTTTTCCTTTTTCAGGATATTTTGTTATTTGTACTAATACTTTATATCCATTTCTAGCTTTTCCAAAATTATTTTTTGATATAAATACATCTGTTCCAAAGCTTTTTTCGTCTGGTACTACAAATCCAAAGTTTTGACTTTTTTGGAATGTTCCGACTACTGTATCTTTTTCGTGTTTTATTATTTTTTTGATTTTTCCTTCTGCTCTTTTTATCTTATTTTTTTCTTCTGTTATTTCAACTAAAACTCTGTCTCCATTTAGGGCATTTAATGAGTCTTCTTTTGATATATATATTTCGTCTTCTTGATTTTCTATTTTTACAAATCCAAATCCTTTTTGATTTTTTCTATATATACCTTCTACAAAATTTTCGCCTATTAGTCTATATCTGTTTTTCTTATTTTTTACTATTTTATAATTTTCTTCTAAATTTCTTAGTGTTTGTGTGAATTCATTGTATTCTTTTTTTGGTACTCCTAATAAAATAGCTATTTCTTTTGCTTTCATTGGAGTATAGTTTTCGTCTTTCATGAATTCTAAAATAATATTTTCTTTATTCATTTTTCTTCCTTTCAAACAATTAATTTTTCTTGCTATGCGGTTATTGTAATTATATCATTTTATACTTGTTAATACAATATTTAATTTGGCAAAAAACAAAGAGTAAAAATTTACTCTTTGTTTTTTCAAATCCTTATTTCTTTAAAATTTTTAATAACTCCATTTGTAACTTTTTTGATTGATTACAAGCAATTATTGAACTTTGTGAAAAATCATACTTGTTTCCATCCATTTTGCAAATGTTTCCTCCTGCTTCCTCTAATATTAACTTTGCAGCTGCAATATCCCATGGTTTTAAGTCATGCTCAAAATATGCATCACATTCACCAGATGCTACTCTACATATATCTAAGCATGCAGGACCAATTCGTTTGATATCTGCTGCCCCAGCATTCTTTACATCTAAAACTTTTTTTAATATATCTTCTGTTTTGTTAATATCATATGGAAAGCCAAACTGCATAACTGTTCCAGAAATTTCGTTTCTATTGCTGGCTTGCAATTTTATTTCATTTTTATATGCTCCATTATTTTTTATAGCATACCAAAAGTCATCTGTTGTTGGATTATAGATACATCCAATGATAGTTTCTTTGTTTTTTATTAATCCTATGGAAATTGCAAATGGAAGTCCATGAATAAAATTTGTCGTTCCATCTATAGGATCCACCACCCAAGTATATCCTGTTTCTGATATTTTTCCTCCTGTTTCTTCACCTAAAAAAGTTGAATTTGGTATTAAATTTTTTAGATTCTGCTTTAATTGATTTTCTACTTCCAAATCATATTTTGTAACATAATTGCTTTTTCCTTTTTCTGATACTGCTTTTTCAATCTCTGCTAAAGAATCAATGTTCAATATTTGAGTTGAAATTTTTTTTACTTGTTCTTTGATTTTTTTTACAATTACAATGTTATCTTTCATTTTTTTCCTTTCTAACTATAATTCTAGTTAAATAATCTACATTTTGGTTACATTTATATTATAGCATTTTTTGTTTTATGTCAAGTTTGCAATTGAAATTTTTTACATTTTTAGTTACTGTAATTACAATTCACAGCCTCGGATATTTTTGTGTGTAAATTGTAATTTACTGTATAATGGTTTTGAAAAAAGAGAAAATACTTTTAAATATTTTCTCTTTTTATGCTTATACTAAATATAATATTCCTAATACTAATGTTAGAACACCGAAAACAATTGAAGAAATAACCATCATTCTTTTTTGTTTTCCTTCTTTAGTTCTACCTTTATTTTTTTCATAAAAGTTGTTTGTTGATGAACCTGTTATTGTTTGTGATAATCCTGAATCATCTTTTGTTTGTATTAATGCTAATATTATTACAACTAATGCTACTACAAAATATATCACTGTTAATATTGTTCTTATTACACTCATTTACAATTCCTCCTTGCGGTTTGTTATATTACTTGGGTTATTTTATCATATATATTTTTAAAATGCAAGTATGCTATTTCTTTATTTTAAAAAATAATAAAAATTAAAATTAATATTATATTTTTAATTAATACACTACTTAATAATTGAAAATTTGTACATTTTATTCCTACATCATTTAATTCATCATATTTACTAACAATTTTTTCAATTTCTTCTTTACTAGACAATTTAATTTCTTGCATATAATCTTTTGCCAAAAATCTAGCTTTTATCATAGCATCATCTTCTAAATACGTTCTTACTACATAATATACAAATCCTGCCAATATAAATATGGTTAAAAACATCGTTTCATTTGGTAAGTTCTTTAATATTCTTAATATACAAGTTATAATAAAAAATATTAAGTATATATTTGAAAAAATGAAGTTGAACCATAACATTTTTTTGCTTTGAATCGAATGTAAGCATTCATGTGCTATTGTTTGTATTCTTGTGTAACTGTTTTTTAAATTTGCTATAAATATTTTATTACTTGTTACTAAATATAAAGTTGAATTTGAATTTTTATCTTCTTCTATTTTTACACTTTCATTGTTTAATTTTTTTAGGTACCATTTACATATTTCTATGTTTTCTGGGTATTTTTGTGTTAATTCATCTAGTTCTTTGTTTTCTCCTATGTGTTTTAATTTTTTTAAACTAGCATCAAATATAATTTTTAATGTAATATATATTATTATATTTATTATTAGTAAAACTATAAATTCCATCATCTACTCCTTTTCTTTACTAATAATGCTATTTTATAAACAATCCTATTCAAAATTCCATTTATATATTTTCTTTAAATACATGTGAATGATATTTTTCATATTTTTCTAAAAAATTTTATTTAAGTACATCCATTACTGCATCACCAATTATTTTATTAACATCTGACAAAATTATATTAAATTTTGTTTCAGCATCAAAAAATTTTGCTGCATCTTGATTTTCATACAACTCTATATACAATTGTTGCATTTTTTTAGTTTTTTCTTCATCATTCTTTCCTGTTTGCATAGCTGTTATTTGAGCATCATATCTAGCTGTTTCAAACTCTTCTATTTTCTTCTTTAAATCTGGGTTCAAACTTAATGCTTCTTTAGCCATTTTGTAATTTACATATTCTTCTGATTGTTTAAGTTCTTGTGCTAATCTATTTGCTGTATCATATATATTCATTTTTGTTACTTCCTTTCCTAGAATATAAATATCCAAGGCATAATAAAATCATATCATTTTATTATGCCATTTGTTTTACATATTATTTGTTGTAGTAGAACTGTTTGTATTTGGTCCTGTTATTTCAAGTTTTGCATCTGTTGGGCAAATATTAATCCATGTATTTCCATCATTTACTTTTATTTCATTTCCTTGTAAATCCTCATATTTTGTCTGAGTATTTCTTGCTTCTTTTATACATTTAATTTTTATAGCTTTTCCATTTGTTATATAATATCCATTAAATGTTCCAATATTTTTAAGTCCTTGTCTTCCTTTATTTTCGCTATCATCTAATGTATAATTATCGCACATTGTTATTATTATATTTTTTGTTGTGATACTATTTCCTGTATCCCAGTCTGTTTGTGCTTTATTTCTTGCATACCTTTTATATACTTGGTTTTCCTCATCATATACATATTTTACAGTTTGAAGATTTGAATGTGGTATTGTAACACTTGTTGCTCCTTGTCCGTCCTCTAATGTTACATCATCTGTTGTGTAATTTAATACACTTTTCTTTGTTGATGTTGTTTTATATCCTTTTGCTTTTGCAGCTTTTAATAATGCATCTGTACTTGTTACAGCATTGTGTGGAGCTGATTTATCTTTAACTCTCCAGAATGTTGATGTGCTTTCTGTTATTCCATTTAAATTGTTTATGTTGTAAGATTTTATATCACTTTCTGCCATTGGGCTCCAACCATAATGTGCATATATTGCATCATTTTCCATAGCATAATCTAAAAAATAATGTCTTGAACTTCTAACCGGTCCAATTTTATCAACATTAACACCCTTAAATACTGCCATTAGACGTGTTTCTCCACCTTCCACTATTATTTCATATACTAAATATGCTTTATTTAGTCCGGCTTGTGGCCAAGCTTGGTTGTGGTTGTCAATCATTACAGCTATTGGTCTATCTTCACCATTAAATATTTTTATTTTCTTTTCACTTATTCCTGCTGTCAATACATTATCTTCACTTTGACCTTCTGAAACTTCTTGTGTGGCATTTTTCTTGTCTCTTGTTATTTTGTATGCCAAAATTCCACCAGCTGCTAAAATTAAAATAACTAATATTATTATTAATGTTCTTACTCCATGTTTTCCCATCTTTTTCCCCCTTTTAATCTCTCGTAATTTTTAACTCATTTAAAATTTTTTCTTCTTTTGGTCTCATTATTTTTTTGTCTTCTTCTTCAATATGGTCATATCCCATCAAGTGATAAAATCCATGTACTAACATGTAACTTAGTTCTCTTTCGAAACTATGTCCATATTCTTCTGCTTGTTCTCTAACTTTATCAATTGAAATTATTATATCTCCTAAAACATCTTCATATAGAAAATCTTTATTTTTTATTTTTTCATCTAATTCTTCTTTTTCGAACATTGGGAATGATAATACATCTGTTGCTCTGTCTATTTTTCTATATTTTTTATTTATTTTTCTGATTTCTTCTGGTGTTGTGAATGTTATTGTCATTATCAATTTTGAGTCTAATAGTCCTTCTTCTTCAAAGCATTTATTTAAGACTTTTTTTACAATACCTTCCCAATCTTCTTGTCCTTTTTCTAAATTTAAATATGTAATTTCGTACATTATGCCACCACCCTGTCTTCTTTATTTATTATTCCTGTATATTTTCCTTCTGATTTGTAAGTATTTTTTAATTCTTTTATTACTCCATAATCAACTAGCTTTCTTCTATAGTATGTAATTATTTTTGAATAATCTACTTTTGAACCAGCTATTTTTTTCATATCATTTTTTATAAATAATATTTCTTTTTGTTTCATATATTCAACAAAATCAACATCTTTTAATTTTGATATTTTTTTATACTTGTCCCAATATTTTTTATATTGTTCTCTTGCTTTTGTATCTTCCCAATATACTTTTGTTGATAATAAACGAACATTGTAATCTTCTATTAAATTTATTAGCATTGCATATGCTTTTTCTCTTTTTGCTGCCATTTTTGTATCTTGTACTAATACTCTTGCATCTTTTAATAATTTTTCATAGCATTGTTCTGCTACTATTAAGGGGATGCTGTGTGTAAATAATTTTCTGCTTATTCCTAGTAAAATCATATTTTTTTCGATATTATCTTTTGTGTCTAATTTGCCAACTGTATAGCTTTCAAATTTTTCGTAGTCATCTATTATGTCTTTAAATTCATCTTTTGGATTTATTTCCATTTTTAATGGTAATATATTTTTGATGTATTCTTCTAGTGTATAGAATATTTTTACATATATCCACTCTTTTGATGAATCATATATGTTTGTTGTATCTGCAAGTTTTATTGAATAATTTTTTAATATTGCTTTATATAATGTGTCCATTTTATTTACATAGAATCTATTATATTTTTCTTGTACTTTTTCTTTTGCATTAAGTCTTACACTTTCTTTGTCTAATTCTAATAAATATTTTTGTTTCCTATATTTGTAATCCATATATTCTTTTTCTTTTAGACTTGTAACTTCATAATATCTAGATAATGCATCTCTTTCAAATTCACTTGCTGTATTATTTTTTACTTTTTTGTAAATTGAGTCCATTACATATTTATCTAGAGCTTCTAAATAAACAGTATATGCTTCATCATATTTTTTTTCTAACTCATCTGTATTATAATTTTCTGTATCTTTTTTATAGTTTTCAAATGCTTTTATTAAATTATTTCTTTTCATTGAAATTAGCATTCCATTAATTCCAATTCTTGTTGGTATCAATATTTTTGTTAGTGTACTTGTTATTTTGTTGAAAAAATTTGTGTTTGCTCCAGTTATTCTTAAACTTCTTTCTTCCATTTTGTACTTCCTTTCCATTATAAATTAATCCATTTAATTTATAACCTAAAAAACTATTTTTTCATTTGTCCCTATATCTTCAAGCACTTCATATGTTACATAGACTTCTATTCCGTCTTCTTTTTCATATGTATTTATAATTTTATTGACTATTTTTTCTTTGTTCTCTATTTCATTTTCTAATTCGTCTTGTAATTGTTGTATCCCTAAGTTTTTTGCTTCTTCTATTTCATATTTTTTTTGTTCTTCTTTTACTTCTTTATTTGTTGTTTTTATTAAAGAAATAGGTAAATAAAAATCTGAAAATATCTTAAATTTATTCTCTTCCACTATTGTATCATAAATTTTAAATTTTGAAAGCCTTTTTGACAAATTTATTTTAAAATTATTTATTTTTATTTGATATTTATTCTCTATATTACCTGTTTCTGTTCTTTCCGTAGTGTTATATTGTATTTTTTTACTTTTGGTGTGCCATACTTTTGCTTGTATTTCTCCTTTTGCATGTACATATCTTATTCCTGTATATTTTCCTTCCATCCATCCATTTATTAATGTTGTTCCTACATTTACTGTATCTCCTACTTTTACAGCTATTGTTCCATTTTGTGCACTGATTTTTGTTATTATTCCTTGTTTGTCTGAAACAATATTACAGTAATCTTTATCATTTACTATATCTGGTTTTGCTGTTGCTTTAACTGTTCTTACTATTGCATTTGTGCCTTTTAATTCTATTCCTATCCATGCTATGTCATCTCTTTTTAATCTTATTTTATTTATAATATCTTTTGTATTTATTTTTGCTTTCATTGTTCCAATTTGTAATCCACTATCCACAACATCTTGATATAAATTTTGTATATTTTGCTTGTCTTCTTCTATTATTTGTATGTTCCATATAAAGTTTGATGAAATTGCTAAGATTATTATAATTACTATTAAAAATACAAAAAATAACTTTCTTTTTTTATATTTGTTGAATATAAATGGTAGTCCTTTTTTTCGAGTTATTTTCATTTTACATTTTGTTTGTTTTGCAATTTTTGCTACTCTTTTTAAGTCTTTTATTGCTATATTTAATTCTAATTTAACATTTTTGTCTCTTTTTAAATTCCATATTGTTATTTTTTCGTTCCTGCATATGTTTATAAATCTTTCTATGTAATATCCTTCTATTGATATTCTTATGTATCCGATTATATAATTAAATATTATTTTAATTAACATACTTTTTCCTTTCATTTATATTGTAAAATTACAGTTCTGTACAAATCTTATTTTTAATGAATTACAAATTTAGAAATTAGTCAAATTTTCTTTCTATATCAATGCTTTCTACTTTTCCTTTAACTTTGATATCATCATTTGTCATATTTTCTAATTTTAATTCAAATCCATTTATATTTATAATTCCAAGTGATGTATTTATTCTGATATAATAATCTTCATATTCTAATATCCCTTTGAAATTTTCTATTATCATTTCATTAAAACCTGTTATTGTTATTTTAGGTGTGTCTGTGTAAACTTCTTGTGGCATTTCTAGTAATCTATCTATTTTTGAAAAATTATTTTTCTTTTTTTTCATTTTCATCATTCCCTTCTTAATGTATTAATTAATAAAAAACTTTTTAATTTTACACAGATTTTGCATATATCTATTGTTTGAATTCATCTAAAGATTTAAATTTGTATCCCATATTTTTTATTTCTTTGATTATATCTCCTAATATATTTGTATTTGTTTTTGAATTTCCATGTAAAAGCATAATTTCTCCGTTATGAACATTATCTATAATTTTCTTTTTTGCACTTTGTTCTTCTGGCTGTTTGTTTTCATTCCAATCTTCATATGCAAATGACCACATTACTGTTTTATATCCTAAGGAATTTGTTACACTTATGCTTTTTTCGCTAAATTCTCCCATGGGTGGTCTTATGTATTTCATTTCATACCCAAATTTTTCATATATTGATTTATGCAAATCCATTACTTCTGAATTTATTTGTTCTTCTGATAAAGTTGGCATGCTTTTATGATTTACTGTATGGTTTCCTACAATATGTCCTTCATCTATCATTTGTTTGACTAATTCTGGTTGTGTATTTAGATAATGAGCTGTTATAAAAAATGTTGCTGTTACATTGTTCTCTTTTAAAATTGATAAAATTTGTTGTGTATGGCCTGCTTCATATCCTTCATCAAATGTTAAATAAATGAATTTATCATTATTATTTCCCATTGCAATTCCATTATTTTTTTCTAATATGTCTTTGTTTGTTTTTCCTAAATCTGGTTGCTCATGATTATCATTTCTTTTAATTCCCCAGCCTATCTTTTTATTGCTTAATGCTGATGTACTTGTTACTGTTACTTTTTTTGTTTTGTTTTTTTCTCCTATTTGTATCATTATAACTGTTAGTACTAATACTATAGCTGTTACTGTTATTATGATTTTTATATTTTTTTTATTCATTTTATCAACTCCTATTCTTTTCTTAATTTTATGATATTTTTATAAAATTATTACTAATTAAAACACTATTATGACTTTTAAAAATTTTTGTTTTTTTGTATTTTTTTGACTTAATTTATATATAAATGTGTGCTATAAATATTGATTGTAGTATCTCTAAATACTATTAATATTAATTGTTTTACCAATTGGATAAATTTGTAATTTTTCTATTGACATTGTATTAATTTTAGATTATATTGTTATTGTTTCTGGAAAATAAAGGAAATTTTTGTTATTTTGTCGATTACTTTTTTTCTAGAATTTTATATTTTTATAGGAGGGGATTTATATGTTAAATTTTGCAATTTGTGATGATAATATAAATATTTTAGATAAATTTTCAAAAATTCTTGAAACTATATTTATAAAACATGATTATGATGCAAAGATTGGTATCAGTACAAATAATGTTGATGAATTATTAGATTATATTGATGAAAATAAAACTGATGTTTTAATTTTAGATATTAATTTAAAATCAAATAAAACTGGTCTAGAAATCGCATCTAAAGTTAGAGAAAGTAATAAGGATACTTATTTTATATTCACTACTGCTCATTTAGAATATGCTATGATGGCATATAAATTTAAAACTTTTGATTACTTGGCTAAACCGGTAACTTCTGATAGATTGGAGGAGACTATTGTTCGTTTGTTTGAGGATGTTAATGGTCGCCCTAAAAGATATATTAAAGTTGATAATAAAAAGACTATTATTGATGAAAATGAAATTTTGTATATTAAACGTGATGGTATGAAGTTGGTTTTTCATACTAAAACTCGTGATTATGAAACTTATAGTTCTTTTAATAAAATTATGTGTTCTTTGCCTTCTAATTTTGTTAGGGCTCATAAGTCTTTTATTGTTAATATTAATAATATCGCTAATTTGGATTCTATAGGTAATATTGTGTATTTTGATAATGGGTCAACTTGTGATATTGGTCCAAAATTCAAGAAAAGTTTGATCGAGGAGGTTAAGAAAAATGAACATTCTGAATAATTTGTGGTTGGCAGTGAGTACGCCGAATGAATTTCTTGTAAAAATATGTATATCTCTTTTAATTATATTTATAGAGACTCCTCTTTCTTTTTCTTTAATATGTAATATTTTTAATATAATTTGTAATAAAAAACAAAAATTTATTTATATAATTGTAGTTTCTGTGATAGGTATAATTTCAATGTATATACTGCCATCTCCATATAATACTATTTTAAATTATTCTTCGGCTTTTTTGATTTTATACTTTGTAATTAAGTTAGGGGTAATTAAATCAGTTATAGCATCTATATTTCCAAGTATAATATTTAATTTGGTAGTAAATTTGTTATTCAATCCTTATTTATCAATTTTAAATATTACTTTAGAGCAAGCTTTGTATATTCCTATTTATAGAATTCCTTTTGTACTTCTTGTATATTTGATAATTCTATTATTAAATATGGCTATAAAATATAAAAATATTAGTGTTACAATTCTAGATAATATTGATAAAAGAAATAAATTTATTATTACATTAAATTTTTTATTTGCCATAATATATATAATAATTCAAGGAATCTTAACTTCAAATTATATAAATATTTTGCCCGTACAATTTACTTTCTTTAATTTTATTTGTTTATTGATTTATTTTAGTTTAAGTTTTTATAGTTTAGCCAAAATAATGAAATTAGTAACAACTACACAAAAATTAGAAAGTGCTGAAGAATATAATAAAACATTACATATTTTACATGATAGTGTTAGAGGATTCAAACATGATTTTGATAATATAGTTACAACTATAGGTGGATATATAAAAACAAATGATATGGATGGTTTAAAAAAATATTATTCTCAACTTGAAAGTGATTGTTCCAAAGTTAATAATTTATATCTTTTAAATCCAGATATTATTAATAACCCTGGAATATATAATTTGCTTACATCTAAATATAGTGAAGCTGAAGAAAAAGGTATAAAAGTAAACTTAACATTTTTATTAGATTTAACTAATTTACATATGAAGGTTTATGAATTTGCAAGAATTTTAGGTATTTTATTAGATAATGCTATAGAAGCATCTGAAGAATGTGATGAAAAAGAAATTAATATAGTATTTAGGAATGAATCAAAAAATAATCGAAATATAATATTAATAGAAAATACCTATAAAGATAAGGATGTAAATGTAGAACAAATATTTAATAAAGGTATTACTGGAAAAGAAAATCATACTGGTCTTGGTTTATGGGAAATAAGACAAATATTAAAGAAAAATAATAATGTTAATTTACATACAGCTAAAAATGGAAAATATTTTTCTCAACAATTAGAAATATATTATTAAAAATGATAGATTTATTCTATCATTTTTATTTACTCACTAAAAAAAGAACAGTAACCTGTTCCTTTTTTAGTGGATTGTCTATAAATAACATTAAGTATATTGTACCCTAAATATAAGCATTGTCGAACTACTCATATTTAAGTTTAAAAACAATTTAAAATTAATCTTTTTTTACTAAACTAGCTGGCATTTTAGGTTGATGCATTATAACCCACAACCCACAAGCTGTGTTAGTAGATTTTGCATATTTTTCTGCAACTTTAGCTAATAATTTTAACATAAAGTTTTCCTCCTTTGTTTTAAAAAAATTTATATAATATAAAAATACAGCCGGCTTTGTATTTTTAATATTAACTAATTAATTTGTAGCATTTTCATAAACCTCATAGCCATATTTATTATTTGTAAGTTTATATGCTAACCTTGTTATCATACATGTTTGCATTAAATATCCAAATATTATTATATTTGATATTATATTGTTATTAATCAAAGATGCAATTAATAAACCAATTATAAATGATATATATGATAATATTTGTTTTTGTTTTCTTATTTTTGGGCTTATTATTGGAACATCTTCAGTATCTGCTGGTGCATATAGTTTTATCATAATAATTCCAAAAATTGCTAATAATATAATTGATACATATTTTGTAATACTTCCTAAAACTATATATTTAGCAAGCAATGCTGTTCCACAATAAAATGTACATGTTGATATAATACATCCTATATGAGTCTTTAGATGAAATCCTCCAGAAAACCCTCTGTATGGTATTAATGTTAAGAATGTTATTAAACTAAGTTTAAATACTCCTAATAAATATGCAATAGCTAACATTATAAATATTTTTGGTACTTCACCTATTAAAATCTGAAGACCATAGTTTATAATTTCTGCTCTTTCATCATCTACATCTGGCATCTCTTTTCTAATTTTGTTGGTTAGAAATTCTGTGATTTTATCTATCATTTTCTCACCACGCTTTTTCTTAAGTTTTCTATAGTTTATCATCTAATTTGACAAATACAAATTTTGTTTTATAAAAAGTGTATTTTCTTTTATATTATTTTATATTTTCTTGTTTATAAAACATTTTATTACTTTTATAAAATCATTAATATAATATTTATAATCAATAAAAATTTAAAAAAACTATTAAAAGGATATTGTAAAAATTCCTTTAATAGTTTTCATTTATAAATTATTTATATCTCTTAAAATGCACCAAGTTCCAACTGTTTCCGGTAAATCTGTAAATGTCATTTTTTCTTTACTTATTGGATGTTCAATTGTCAATTTATATGCCCACAAAGCAATTTGTTTGCCTTGTCCCCTTGTACCATATTTTTGGTCTCCAAATATGCTATGTCCAAAATTTGACAGTTGAACTCTTATTTGATGGTGCCTTCCTGTGTGCAAATTGATTTTTAATAAACTTAAATTTTTTACTTCATTATATGTTATTACTTCATAATCTAATTTTGCAAGTTTTGCATTTTTCTTATCTTTGCTAACAACTTTGCTCATATTATTTCTTTCATCTTTATATAAGTAGTTTTCTAAACTTCCGCTTCTTTTGATTGACTTTCCCATCAACAACAGCCAAATATTCCTTTTTAAATATTTTTTCTCTTACTTGATTACTTAATCTTCCTGCGGCTTTAGATGTTTTAGCAAAAATCATAATTCCACCAACAGGTCTATCCAGTCTATGTACAAGTCCTAAATATACATTTCCAGGTTTATTATACTTTTCTTTTAAATATTTTTTTACAAGTGTAAGCATATCAATATCACCAGTTTTGTCTGATTGTGATGGAATATTGGGTGTTTTTTCTACTACTATAATATGATTATCTTCATAAATCACTTTTAAATTTTGCATATATTTCTCCTTTTTCAAGTACGAATTAATTTGAAAAATAATTAAATTTTATCTTTCCCATCTTCCATAGATTCCACATGGCAATACTAAGCTAGAATTTTCCATAGGAATTCCAATTTCTCCTGATTCCAATTTTCCTTTATATTTTTTGGCGACAGTTAAATTCAAAATATCTTCTAAAACCTTGCTTGAAATTCCTGTTGTATATGAATTTATTAAGAAAAATAGTGGGTTATCTGATAATACATTTGTACACAATTCTACTAAATCATATATATTATTTTCAAATTGCCATACTTCCCCTTTTGCTCCTCTACCATATGATGGTGGGTCCATTATTATTGCATCATATTTATTGCCTCTTCTTATTTCCCTGTTTACAAATTTAACAACATCGTCAACAATAAATCTAACTGGTCTGTCTTTTAATCCAGATGATTCAATATTTTCTTTTGCCCATGTTGTCATTCCTTTTGAGCTATCAACATGGCATACTGACGCTCCTGCTGATGCACACGCTACTGTTGCACCACCTGTATATGCAAATAAATTTAATACTTTTATTTCTCTTTTTTCTGATTTAATTTTGTTTATCATCCAGTCCCAGTTAACTGCCTGTTCTGGAAATAGACCTGTATGTTTAAAACCCATTGGTTTGATATTAAATGTTAAATTCTTATATTTTATTTGCCATTGTTTAGGCATTTTTTTGTTAAATTCCCATGAACCTCCACCAGAACTACTTCTGTGATATATTGCATTTATTTCTTTCCATTTTTTTGGATAGATTTTGTCTTTCCATATTATTTGTGGGTCTGGTCTAGATAATATTACATCTCCCCATTTTTCTAGTTTTTGGCCATCTGCCATGTCTATTATTTTATAATCTTTCCATTCATTTGCTAATTTCATATTTTTTATATAGCTTAATAGCTACTATCCTCCTCTTTCCTAGAATAGTTCTATTTTACCATATTTTTTTATTTTTTTAAAGAATTAATCATCAAATATTTTCTAAAATTTTCATAAAACTAAAAACCAAGTAAAAGTTAATACCTGAAAAAATAAAAAAACTCATTATAATCATAGAAAAAAATTTATGATTTTTTAAGAAATCAAATATTTTAAATTTTCTAGTTTCTTTTGGTATTTCAAGCCTGTCCAATTTTGAATTATATTTCACATTAAAAATATTTTCCATTAAAACTCCCCCTTGTTAATATATATTCAAAAAAAAATAAAATATTCCAATTATTAAAATTTTATTGTTAAAATTTTCAAATGGTGCTATAATCTTGATGAAAAAATAAATATATTTAAAGGAGGCAACAAATGAAGAAAAAGATTTTTATATTCTGTGTACTTGCCTTACTAATATCTTACTTTTCTAAGATATTAGCTCGGAGAAAGCAAAATATAATTCCAATTAATATTTGTTTTGTCCGACCAAATGGCTCTCCTGTAAATGTGAGAACTGTCTTCAAAAAACCTGGGCAGTAATGCCCATGGTTTCCACTTTTTATAGAAAGGTTGATTTTTAAATGTTAAAAAATAAGGAAAAATTAAAAAAAATTTTATTGGTTGTTTTAATTGCAATAATGTCTGGTATAATATTTTTTTATCAAACCAAAAAAGTTGGATTACATGAGGATGAAGGATACACTATATGTTCTTCTGTAAATCCAGATAATGGTGTACTGTCTGTCTATGATAATAATACAAATAACCCAACTTGGAGAACAAAAGAATACGTTCAAAATGCTTTGAGTTTATTGCCAAGTAACATTTTGAACTTTAAAGCATTATATTTAAATCAAGCATATGATAATCATCCTCCATTTTTCTATACTCTAGTACATTTTGCAACATTATTTTTTGGTGGAAAATTTTCTTTCTATTCAGCTTTTATTGTAAATATAATTGCATTTATAATTAGTTGTTTGGTAATTTCTAAGATTTTAAAATTATTAAATAAAGAAAATTTAATAATACCAGCTTTAATTTTATATGGATTATCAATGGGTACTATTTCTATGGTTATTTTCCAAAGAATGTACATGCTTCTTACATTATTTATTTTATTATATTTTTATTTGAGTTTAAAATTATATAAAAATGATTTTGTAATGGACAAAAAGTTTACAATTCAGCTTGGAGTTATAACTGTTTTAGGATTTTTAACACAATACTTTTTTGCAATTTATGCTTTTTTCATATTTGCAATAATGTTAATTGAAATGATAAGAACTAAAAAAGATAAAGAAGCAATTTCTAAATATGTTGTTTCACATATTGTTTATGCAGTTGTTGGAATTCTTATATTTGTACCTTGTATAAAACATTTGTTATTTTCAGATAGGGGATTAACTAATTTAGAAAATAGTGGATATTTTACACATGTATTTGAATATTTAAAGCATCTTGCTTTTTCTTTTAGTATAAATAACTCAAATGTTGCTTTAATGGTTATTACACTAATTTTATTTGTAATTGCTACTGTTGTTTTATGTGTAAAGAGTAAAGAAAAGTTTATTGTTTTAGTTACAATTGTACCAAGTATTTTTTACTATTTTATAGCTGTTAGGATGACATCCTTCCAAGAGTTGAGATACATAATGCCTGTTATTCCTTTTGTCGTTTTAACAATTTTCTTTATATTAAATGAATTTATTAAATTTAAATATAAAAATATTTTATTTATTGCAATTTCTCTTGCTTTAGTAATAAATGGTTTTATATTTTCTAAGCCACTATTTTTGTATGAGAATTATAAAAATATTTTAGATATTGCTGAAGAAAATAAGGATAAATCTTTTGTGTATGTTTATGATAATTTCTTTAATCATATGCAAAGTGTTCCTGAGATGATGATTTATGATAGAACTTTAGTTATTAATGTTAATAATAATGATGAACTTCATTATGTTATCAATGATGATAGTTTAAATGGTGAGAATTCTTATATTTTATCTATTAAATCTTATATGGATAATGATGCTATTTTGAATAGAATCAAGGAAGAGTCTGAGTTTAAGAATATTTCTTTACTTTATAAATCTGAAATTGGCCCTAATTCTGAGGTTGTTATGGATAATATATATTTGGTTTCTAAATAAAAGTTGTCAAAAGGGACGCCCTTTTTTGACAAGTAAAGTTATCAAAAAAGTTGTCTTTTGAAATTTTATAAAAAGTTGTCAAAAAGGGGCGTCCCTTTTGACAACTTTTGCTTAATCTCTTTTTTTTATTTGTTTTACTATTTTTTCTGTTATACCTTTTACTTGCATTAATTCTTCTTTAGAAGCCTGTTTTATTTTTTCAACACTTCCAAACTTTTTAAGTAATTCCCTTTTCTTAACTTCACCTATTCCCTCAATATCATCTAACTCTGATTTAGTAATTGCTTTAGCACGCAATTTTCTGTGATATGTAATTGCTGTATCATGTACAGTGTCTTGGAATCTTGTTATTAAATTCATAAGATTTTTTGAAATTGGTATTTCATTTCTATTTTCGTCTATTAATGCTCTAGTTTGATGCTTGTCGTTTTTAACCATACCAAATATTTTTATATCTTGGTTTTCATATTTGTTTATAGCATTCCTAATTGCTCTAATTTGTGTTATACCACCATCTGCAAATATTGCGTCTGGTAGTTTTCCAAAGCCTTTATCTTCGTTTTCTATTGAATGTGCTAATCTTCTTGTTACAACTTCTTCCATACATTTAGGGTCATCTTGTGTTAAGACTGTCTTTATTTTAAATCTTCTTGATAAGTTTTTCTTGATAACTCCGTCTTGCATTACACACATTCCTGCAACCATAAATTCTCCTGAGATATTTGATATATCATATGTTTCAATTTTTCGTGGTAATTTGTCCATTTTTAGTACATCTTTTAGTTCCATTAATATTTCTGATTTGTCTTTTTCTTTGTTTTCTAGTGTAACTTTTGCATTATTTTCTGCCATCTCTACAAATCTTAGTTTTTCGCCTTTTTTAGGGCTTTTAAGTTCCACTTTTTTTCCTAACATTGTGGATAACCATTTCTCTATTACATCTTTTTCAGGCAATTCTTCTCTCAGCATTATTTTGCTTGGTATGTTTGGATTTTCTAAATAATATTGTTTTATAAATCCTGATAAAATTTCACTATCTTCCATATCTTTTAATTCTGTAAAAAAGTAGTGTTCTCTTCCTATCATTTTACTTCCACGCACAAAAAAAATTTCTATACATACTTCTAATTCTGATTTATATAGTCCTATAACATCTATGTTGTTTTCTGAAATATTCGATACTTTTTGTTTTGATGATGCTCTTTCTATTGCTAATTTTCTATCTCTTAGTTCTGCAGCTTTTTCAAAATCTAGTTTTGCTGATGCTTCTTGCATTTGCTTGTCTAGTTCTTTTAAAATTTTATCTGTTTTTCCTTCTAGCAAATCAATTATTTCGTCAATTTGTTTTTTGTACTCTTCTGGTGTTACATATCCCATACATGGTGCTAAACATCTTTTTATGTGATAATTTAGACATGGTCTTGTTCTACCTTGATAATTTCTACATTGACGTATTTTATATTTTTGTTTTATAAAATCTATCATTTCTTTAGCAGCACCTGGATTTGCATATGGTCCAAAATATTTTGCTCCATCATTTATAACTCTTCTTGTTAAAACTACAGTTGGATAGTCTGATTTTACATCTATTTTTATATATGGATATGTTTTGTCATCTTTTAATAAAACATTGAATTTGGGTCTGTTTTTCTTGATTAAGTTACATTCCAAAATCAATGCCTCTGCCTCATTGTCAACAACTATGTATTCAAAGTGGTCTATTAAACTTACCATTTTTTTGATTCTTTCGGTCTTATTTGTTTTTCTAAAATATGACCTTACTCTGTTCTTTAATGAAACTGCTTTTCCTACATAGATTATATTGTCGTCTTTGTCGTGCATTACATATACTCCAGGTTTTCCCGGTAGTTTTTTTAACTCTTCTTCTATGTTAAACATTATTTTTTACATAATCAATATATAGAAATATTAATCTATAATTGATTAATCCCTTTCTCCTGTTCTTCTTTACATATTTATTATAACCTATTAGTAGATATAAAATCAAGATAAATTATTAGAAAAGGTCCCCTAAAAATAGGGAACCTTTGAGGTTTGTTGCTAAACTACTTAGCCTTCTGTTTCTTTGGCTGTCTCGTAATAATTGCTATATCTTACAAGACTCACATTCACATCCTGAATTGCCGCCACTAAGGCATTTAACTGTCTTTTTGCCTTTGGAACAATCAGATCGATATCTTCAGGGGTCTTTTCCTGAAGCCAGAAACTAACTTTTTCTGCGTATGAAAACGAGCGATGATGAAATCTGTGATATATATAAGCATCACAGTCTTCTTCATTCATATCAAATGGTTTGTTTTCCAGCTCCATTTGGATATTCTTGCATCTCATAACATACTGCAAATCCGAAAGTAATGCTTCCAGTCTCAGTTTTTCAGCTGTTAACCGCTGAACATACAGCCCTGGTTTTTTTACTGCCCAGTCTGTTACTTCTTTGTGCAATGGTGAGCCATGAATAGCATCGTCAAGTTCAAATGCGTGTTTAGCTAAGTTACGTGTTACATGAAATAATTTGTATTCTTCCATGCTAAAACCTCCTATTGTTAAAAAATTTATTGTGACAAATAAACAATAACACATTATGTAAATTTTGTCAATGCTATTTCATAAATTTGTGACTAATCTTATGATTAATTTATGATAATGTCTTAAGTAATAACTTTTGAAAATGTTTTATTTATGCCAGAAAACTTATTGATATTGAGTAATTATTTGACATAATCTCATATACCTGTTATAATTTTTTATAAAGCAACATTTTGTGCAAAAATCAATTAACTCAAACTATACAATTATAAAAAATAACAAAAGGAGGAACATTATGAGAAGAATAGTTGAAGGACGGTGGAAATGTCCATATTGTAAGACAGAAGAAATATTAGGTAGATATCAAAGTTGTCCTAATTGTGGACGGCAAAGGGATAAGGATTTCAAAGCTACTTTACCAAAAAACATCAAGGATAATTATGTTCCTGATGATAAAGCCAAAAAAATAAATAAAAATCCTGACTGGATGTGCAGTTATTGCCAAAGCTACAATTCTGATAATTATGATACCTGTACTTGCTGTGGTGCTTCAAGAGCAGAAAGTGATGAAAATTATTTTGATATCCAAAAAAAGAAAACCTTAAATAATGATTCAAAAAATTCTACTACAAAATCAAACTCTGATAAAGTTTTTAATCCTGAGAATGAAACCAAAAAAAACACTTTGCAAAATCTAAAAAGCAATTTTTTGTCTTTTGCATCCTCTTCTGTATTTAGATACATTTTTTTTGGTCTTATTATAGCATTATTTATAACTGGGATTATTGCTTTGGTAAAGCCTAAAGAAGTTACTATGAGTGTAACTGAAGTATCTTGGAATAGGACAATTGATGTTGAAAAACATCAAACAGTCAAAGAAAACGACTGGTTATTACCCAAAAATGCACGGCTATTGCATTCAGTGCAAGAAATTCATCATTATGACACTGTATTAGATCATTACGAAACCAAATCAAGAGAGGTTTCCAAAGAACGAATTACAGGATATAATACCTACTATACCTATAATGATTTAGGAAATGGATACTTCGAAGAAGAAGAACATAGTGAGCCAATATATGAAACATATTATGAAACTGAATACTATAAAGAGCCAGTTTATAGAGAAGAACCGGTTTATAAAACAAAATATTATTATGAAATTGATAAATGGCTCTATGAACGTAGTGTAAAAACATCTGGAAAAGATAAAAATCCTTACTGGGGAAATTTAAATCTTGCTTCAGATGAAAGAGAAAGTTCAAAATCGCAGCAATATCAAATAACTGGTATTGTAAATGATAAGCAAAAAACCTATTTAATTTCTTTTGATGACTGGAAAAAAGTTGATGTTGATAAAGATTTTAAATTAAAAGTTTCATTAGGTACAGCAGAGTTAATTGAATAAATCACTTTTAATGGAAAGTGTAACATTTACAAGCTCCTTTTTGGAGCTTGTATTTTTGTTTTTTAAAAATAATTAAAAACACTTGCACCAAAATATATTTTGATGTAATATAATAAAGTAAAATTGAAAGATGCATAAAAATATCAAGAAAGGAGTTATTTTTCAAGCGCCAGGACCACTATTTAATGTGGTTGACGAGGTCTAGAGTTATCGAAAAATTCGGCGGATACTCTAGTGGCTTTTACTTAAAGTCATAAGTATTAATTTAAAAACTAATAGTAATATTAGAACAGAAGTTAATATTTTAAGTTTGCATACTTTCAATTCCATCAATTTTTAAAATAATTAATTTTGACATTATTAAGCATCAATTTTATTTTAAAAATTAATTTTAATATATTAGGAGGATTAAAAATATGTGTGGAATTGTAGGTTACATTGGAACAAAAAAAGCATGCCCTATACTTTTAGCAGGGCTAACAAGATTGGAATACAGAGGATATGACTCTGCTGGTATTTCAACAATCGAAAAAAATGGATTATCAATAATGAAAGATAAAGGAAGGGTTAAAAATTTATCAAACTTAGACGGAATTGATAAATTAGAAGGAACTATTGGTATTGCTCATACAAGATGGGCAACACACGGAAAGCCATCAAAGGAGAACTCTCACCCTCATCAAGATAATTCAAAAACATTTAGTGTAGTTCATAATGGAATTATTGAAAATTACAATGAATTAAGAAAATTTTTAACAGAAAAAGGATATACATTCTATTCTCAAACAGATACAGAAGTTATCCCTAACTTAATACATTATTATTTTACAAATGATACAAAAAATGATAATTTGAAATTTTTAAGAGCAGTAAGAAATGCTTGTTTAGATTTAAAAGGAAGTTTTGCACTTGAAGTTATTTCAAGTTTTTACCCAGATAATATGATAGTTGTGAGAAAAGATAGCCCCTTAGTTATAGGAACTTGTGAAGATGAAAAATATTTATCTTCAGACATCCCAGCTATACTTTCTTACACAAAAGATTTTTATCTTTTAAATGATTTAGAATTTGTTGTTTTAACAAAAGATTCTGCGAAATTTTATGATAAAGATTTAAACGAAATTGAAAAGAAAACTGAATCTATTGAATGGAATGCTACAGCTGCAGAAAAAGAAGGTTATGACGATTTCATGTTAAAAGAAATTTTTGAACAACCAACTGCTATTAGAGAAACAATAGGTGCTAAAGTAAATGTAAATTCAAAATGTGAATTTGATGAATTAAAATTCACAAAAGAATATTTATCAAGCTTAAATAAAATTTATATTGTAGCTTGTGGTACAGCAATGCACGCTGGACTTACAGGAAAAAATTCAATTGAAAAACTTTGTAGAATTCCTACAGAAGTTGATATTGCTTCAGAATTTAGATATAGAGACCCAATTGTAGATGATAAAACTTTATGTATTTTCTTGTCTCAGTCTGGTGAAACAGCTGATACAATAGCAGCATTAAAATTATCAAAAGAAAAAGGTGCTAAAACTATTGCAATTACTAATGTTATTGGAAGTTCTATAACAAGAGAAGCAGATTATTCAGTTTATACACATGCTGGTCCAGAAATTGCTGTTGCTTCTACAAAAGCATATACTTCTCAAGTTGTTTTAATGACTATCTTAGCAATTTATTTTGCAGAAATCCTTGAAACTGCTGATGAAAGTTTATTAGTTGATATTAAGAAAAATATTTTAGAATTACCTAAAAAAATAGAAGAAGTTTTAAAATGTGATGAAAAAATTGAAGAATTTGCTAAGCAGATTTATCAAGAAAAAGATATATTTTTCTTGGGTAGAGGTATTGATGAGACAGTTGCAAGAGAAGGTTCTTTGAAATTAAAGGAGATTTCTTATATTCATTCTGAAAGTTATGCAGCTGGTGAATTGAAACATGGTCCTATTGCTTTAATTGAAAATGGTGTTACTGTTATTAGTATTATGACTGATAAAGATTTGGTTAAAAAGACTGTAAGTAATATTCAAGAAGTTATTACTCGTGGTGCTAAAACTTTGGTTATTTCTAACCAAGATATTGATAAGAGTATGTTTGATGTTGTAATTGATATCCCTGAAACAAATTGTTTTGTTTCCCCTATTTTATCAATTGTTCCATTACAATTACTTGCTTATCATATTTCTAAGGAAAAAGGTTTGGATGTTGATAAGCCTAGAAACTTAGCAAAATCAGTTACAGTTGAATAAAAAAAACAGGATTGAGGACGTATGTCTTATTTCCTGTTTTTTTTCGGGATTAGGGGCCTGGTCTTCAATCCCTTTTTTTAATTAATATAAGCCCTATAAAATTTCATTTATTCTATGAGGTATGATAATTTTTCAAATGGAATTTTTAGTACTTTGCATAAAGCAATAAGTTCAAAATCTTTTACAATCATTCTCCCTTCTTCCATTCTATTTAATTCCGTGCGATCAATATAAACAGCATGTAATTGTAGTTGTCTACTAACTTCCGTTTTAGATAATTTCGAATTTTCTCTATATTCTTTTATTAGATTTCCTATAACATTATTTTTATTTTCATACTTTTTCAATGTTTTTCTCCTAACTTCATTGACTACTTTTTTATTGTATGATAAAATCTTTCAAAAAGAGCGAGCCTCTCTCGCTGTTTTTGATGAAAAAATTTTTCAAAAGTATATTGATATAATAGTCTTTTAATTTTAAAAAAACAATAAAAAAGCTTTAAACTAAAGAAGAAGGAGGATTTTTGAAATGAAAAATTTAAAAACGAATTTAAAGTCTTTGAAAGGTATTACTTTGGTCTCGTTGGTTGTTACAATTATTATCTTGTTAATTCTTTCTGGGATAACAATTTCAACATTAATGGGAGAAAATGGATTATTTGCTAGAGTGAAAAAATCAAAAGAAAAATATTCAATATCAGAAGCTAAAGAAAAATTGGAATTAGCTATATCAACTTTGCAAATTGAACAAGAAGGAAATGGTGAGAACTTGAAAAAAGAAGATTTACCTAAAATAAATAATGATGAAATAGATGTTAGGGATACTTCAAATTTTCCAGTTAAGGTAATATGCAATAATTATGAATTTAATATAGATTCTAATTTTGTTATTTCATATGTTGGAATAGCTAATGAAACTATTGTTACATATACCACAGATCCAGAAGGTTATACTAATAAAAACGAGGTTAAAATATTAATAAAAATTAAAAATTCTAAAGGAATAAAAACTATTGAATACCCAAATGATAATGATAAATTATTGGCAAATGGTCAAACAGAAGTTGGATTTGATTATAAAGTCACAGCAAATGGAACATATACTTTTAAGATAGTAGATAATGATAATATTGAAACTACAAAGGATATAGTTATTGAAAAAATTGATACCGTTGCGCCTAAAGATTTCACACCTAGTATAGAAAATATAAAATCAACGGCATTTACAGTAGTTGCAAATGTTGAAGATGGTGATGAAACAGATACTAGTATAAAAAGTGGAATTGAAAAGTATGAAATTTTTGTAAACAATACTAAATATGAGTCAAGCCAAAAAATTTTTAAGGTAACAGGATTAACTAAAAAGACAAGTTACTCTGTATATGTTAAAGCATATGATAGAGCTGGAAATTCTAAACAGTCATCAACAATAACTGTAACAACTACAGAAGGTGGTTATCCAACTTTAACATTAAATGGAGTTATGATACCTGATGATGGATTGACTGAAGATGCATTAGCAGAAAAAGCATATGATAATAATTATACAACTTATGCTGATTGTGATACTGATAATTCCTATTTAAATAAATTAATGATAGATCCTGCGTGTTGGGGAAAATATATAACCTTATATACATGGACTGCAGATTGTTCTAGTTATGGATGTATGGCTATGTTTTCATCAATAAATATAAATAATTTAATAAAATTTGATTACTTATACAGGCTATCAGAAAATAAAACATTCGGTACTAAAACAGCAAAAAGTGTAAAAATACCACAGAATACAAAAATGATTTCATTATTAGATGGGACATCTTTATCTGTTCCTTTTTATGTATATGAAGTTAAATGTACAGATGAAGATTTGTCTTGTCAAGAATTTTAAGCTAACCCTCTATAGTTATGGTATAAAATTTTTGAATTTTGATTCCATAAGATAAAACAGCAAACTATTATGATGTTATAATAATTTGCTGTTTTATTAAATATATCTATTATATTAATAATTTTAGAATAACCAAGCACACAGCTCCAGGCAATCCTAATAAGCCAACTAAAATACTTGTAAAAATATTAAGTCCTATATGGAATCCCCACAATCCCCCAACAAGATTTATTAAAAATATAGCTACTCCACCTAAAATAGAATTAATAACAAGTTTTAAAATCTTTGTTATTGGCACAATAAAAATTCTACCAAAAATAAATAAAAAACATATGCATGCTAAATATGTAATTATATTTGTATCCATACTCATCCCTCTTCAAACTTTATTTATACATTTGTATGAATAAATATGGACAAATATTCATTTATATTTTATTTTTATAATTATCTTTATTGTTATTATCTGGAATAAATATTGTTACCTCTTACCCTATTTCTTCATCATAATTTTCATATTTTATTTTGTTTATTCTATCTATTGTAATTCCATTTACTTTTGCTAATTTTATTAAATAATCTAATTTTGCTTGATTTGCTTTTATATGATATATATAATAATCTACTAATTCCATTTCTGCAAATTCAAAATTTTTATTGTCATTTTTTAATTCTTCTCTTGTTTTTATTATATTTCTAATTAATTCTAATTCTTTATCTAGTTCACTTTTTTCTTTTATTAATTGTTCTTTTTTGAATTCTTCCATAAACACATCTCTCCTATTCTTATGTAATTTTAAATATTATATGTTGTTTATTAGATTTTTATTCTTTTATAGTAACTATTTATGTACTTTTTTTCCAAAAATACTTGTTTTTTTCCTCATTTTATAGGATAATAGATATGTAGTATTATAAAATTTCAAATAAAATATAATTAATAAAAAGGGGCAAATAAATAATGAAAATAATAGACAATTTTTTAAAAAAACTAGGAGTTAGTAGAAACACTTTTGCCACATATATATTAACACTTATAACTGTATACATAGCAGTTGACAGAATCACTGAAATGTTATTAATGTTATTTACAGGTGTTTCTTATTCATATTGGGGACCACTTCAATATACAATAGCACTTGCATGTCCTATGTTAGCATTTGCTTTTTCAATTCCATCTGAATTTGCATCAACCAAAAGTAAAAAAGTTACTTTATTTTATATATATGTAATTGGTTTGAGTATAATTGCAATTTCTATGTTTACTCAATGGCTTAATATGGGGGCATGGTTACTACTTGTATTTAATCCTGGATATGTTGATTTAGTTACAGATTTTTCTGATCTAGTTCGTCCAGCTTTAACATCTTTAACTATTTTAGTACCGGTACTTGTTATTCCAAAGATATTTAATTTCTTGTATTTTGGTGTAAATGATAGTAAAGATATGAAACAATCTATTTGGGATTATGCAGGAATTGATTTATCTGATAAAAAACAAGGTCATGGACCATATACATGTGATATATACCTATGTCAAAATAGTGAAACTTCTCAACAAATAACAATTCCAGAAGCTTCAAGATATCAATCAATGTTTGTATGTGGTGCATCTGGTTCTGGAAAAACATCTTTAGTTTATGAACCTTTAATAGCTAGAGATTTAGAAAAAAAATTTTTCTTTAGAGAAGTTGCAAAAGAAATGGGATTTACTGCTTTAAAAACAGGAATTGCTACATTAACAAAACCATATGATAATGAGTATTTAAATTCTAATTTTAATTTAAATATGTTGACACCAACTTCTGGAAATGAAGATGTTTATAAAGGATATATGAAAAAAATGATTTTAGATTCTACTTCTGAAATCACTTATAAAAATTGTGGTGTAACTGTTATGTCTCCTGATAGAGAAATTTCAGACCATATGATGGATGTATGTAAAAATTTTGGTTTAACTTATAATGTCATTGATCCTTCTGATAAAAATTCAATTGGCTTAAATCCATTTGTTTATGATGATACAAATAAAATAGCAATTACTATTTCTTCAGTAATGAAAGCTATGGTTGATATTTCAAAATATGAACTTTTCAAGGAATTGCAAGTAATTCAAGCCATCGAAAACATTTCTATATTATTGAAAGAAATGTACCCTAAAATGAACGAAGGTATGTTACCTAATTTAGAAGATATGCTAAAAATGTTTACAAACTTCGATTTAATAGAAAAAATGTGTAAAATTCTAGAACATGACGAAGAGCTAAAAGAAAAATACAACACTCAACTTGTTTATTTTAAAAATAACTTTTACAAAGACGCTCCTAACAAACATAATACAGAAACATTCATTTCTGTTGTTGCAGACATTCTTGATAGATTACTACGTGTTCCTGGTGTAAAAAATATCTTATGTAATAGACATAACAATATTAATTTTGACGAGTCTTTAGCAAATGGAGATATTACTTTTATATGTACTAGACGTGGTGATTTAGGTGCTACTAACCATAAAGCATTTGGACTATTCTTCTTAATTTCAATGCAAAATGCTGTTTTAAGAAGACCTGGAAGCGAAAAATCTAGAGTTCCAAACTTCTTATACATTGATGAATTTCCTGACTTTATTTGTAAAGCAACAGAACCTATATTTACAATGTATAGGAAATATAAAGTTGGTACTGTTATATCTGCTCAAAACCTTGAGCAATTAAATGTAGCTGGCGCTAAACAAACTATATTATCAAACTGCGCTAGTAAAATCTTTACAGGTGGCGGAGTAATTAGCGAACTTGAATGGTGGAGTAGCGAATTTGGACAAAAGAGAGAATGGTCTATGGGTAATTCTATTGATTTTGATAAGATGAAATATGATTCAAAACATGGTAGTGTTGAATGGAAATTTACTCCATATTTTAAACCTGGTAAATTACAAACTCTTGGTCAAAAGGATTGTGCTTATAAAATTAGAGGTTCTAATGGTAAACCAATGGCTGGTCCAGGTAAATTTAATTATTTAGCATCTAAATATAAAGAACCAAGAAAAACAAAAATATATGATTTTGGTAAATATTCCGATGGTGTTACTACTGAAACTGAAGATAATGAAAATGGTTTGAATAGAAAAAAATTCAATCCTAAAAAGTTGGATTTTATTGATGAAAGAAATGAAATAAATCCTGTTCAAACTGATACAACAGATTCTAATTATTTATTTGATAATGAGGATGCTATTATAGTTAATTTAAAAAATAAAAAGAATAAATAAATAAAAACTGTCATTAGTTATTTACTTTTGGCAGTTTTTTATTATGATTTATTATAATGCAATTCCTATTAAATCGATTATTATACCTGATATAACTCCTATTGCATATAATAAAGTGATTATTCCTATATTTTCTTTAATTTTATTATTTGTTTTTAATAAGACTGCAAGTCCAACTCCTGCACCTGTTAATAAACCTGAAATCATACTTCCCAGTGAAATAACATTTTCTAAATACATATTTGTTATTATTACTGATGCCGCACAGTTTGGAATTAATCCTATTAGTGATGCAATTATTGGTCCAATTACTGGTTTATTTAATATCCAACTTGCAATGGTTTCTTCCCCTACAAAGTGTACCACTGTATTTATAATAAATGTTATTATTATTATAAATAACAATATGCTTAATGTATGATGTATTGCTGATTTAAGTATTCCACTTTCATTACAGTGACAGTGGTCTTCTTCGCACATATGTCCTATTTCGTCTTCATCATTTTCTTCTTCAACTGTTATTTCAATTTTTTTATTTTTTATTATTTTGTTTTTTATTATATGTACTAATAAGTCTATTATTGTTCCTGCTATCATTCCTATAATAAGTTTTATTCCTAATATTTTTAATATTATTATTGGAGAAACCGCTTCTGATATAAATATTGGTAGCATTTCATCTGATGTAGATAGATATACAGCTATTAGTGTCCCTAGTGTTATAACTCGTCCTGCATATAGATTTGTTGCTGATACTGAAAATCCACATTGTGGAAATGCTCCAAGTATGCTTCCTATTATTGGTCCCCATTTTCCTGATTTTTTTATTGCCTTTTTTGTTTTATGTCCCATTTTGTGTTCTATATATTCCATAATTAGATATGTTATAAATAGAAATGGTAATAGTTTTATGGCATCTATTAGTGTATCTTCTATAATTTCTAACATTTTTATTCCTCCTAAAATGTTTTGCATTTATTAGTTTAACATAAAAATGTAAAATTATCAAGCAATTTTATTTGTAGTTCTTTGGCTTTTTGGCTAATTACATTGTTCGTGTTTTTTTATAATATTTTCTCCATTTTTAATACTTTTTCTATTTCTTTTTCTTTTAGTCCTGTTATTTCTGCTACATCCTCTTTTGATGTATTTCTTTCCAATAACTTTTGTGCTATTTTATATAGCTTGTTTTTAATTTCTTTTTTTGCTTCTTTCTTTGCTTCTTTTCTTCCCATATTTATATACATTTGATTTTCTCTGCGTATTGTATCTACTATTGCTAACATTTCTTCCTCACCTCCATCTATTTTATCAATTACTTCCATTGTTTCCTTATATCCTAGCTTTTCTTCTAAAGCTATAAATATAATTCTTTTAAGCATTTCTTTATTTTCATCTTTAGTACTTTTAATTACTTTGTTTAATATTTCTATAATTTCATTTGTATCCTTTCTTTTTTTTTTGACCATTTTTTGAATAAACATCTATATTTTATATACTCTCCATATGTAAATATTTCTATATTACTTCATCTCCTTTATTATAATATTCATTTTTGATTTTGTCAATATTAATTTAAAAGTTAATTTCCTTTTATTATTGTAATCATCTTCTTTACTTTTTTGTATTTTTTGGAATTTTGGTCATCGATTTTTGACCTTGAATAAATATTTGAATAAAATTAAAGTATTTATATAATACTACAAAATGTCGAACTTTGCAATATTTTTTCATCGCAAAATTCGACATTTTCTACCTTCTTCTAAAGCATCCACAAAAACTTCCCGTTCTTCCATTTGTATTATTATTTGGAAATACATTTGCTCTAACTGCTATTGAATCATTTGATGTATTGCAACTGCATGAACAACTGTTATTATTGCTATTATTTGGACAATTTGTGTTGATTGTTAATAAGTCATTTTCAACTCCATTACATCCATTACTACTTATTGTTAATAAATTTCCATTATTGTTGTTTGAGCAGTCTCCGAGTTATTGATAATAGTTGTGTTCCATTATTGTTATTGTTTGAATTTCTGTTTCTTCTGTTACAACAACTTGATTCTCTTTCTCCTTCTCTCCTATCTAATTCTCTAAATATTCTGCAAATTATGTTTGTTAGTACTGCTGTTATAAATGCTAGTATTGTATATGCTATTGTTGCTACTAAGTAATTTAGATTTCCTATTACAAATGTTACTATTAGGAATATTGCAAATATTATTGCTGCTACTAAAAATGGACATTTGAAGATTTTTTGTAGTGCTATTGATATTATTATTACTGCTATTGGTAAAGCAAAAAATATTAGTAAAGCGTTCATTCTTTTTCTCCTTTCAAGTTAACTTTTTTTGGTTAACTATAAAGTTTAAAAATTTTGATTTTTAATCGTTTTTACTATATTTTATGCTTTTTATTGGATTTGGTTACTTTTTGTTATTTATTTATTTGCCCTGTTAAATTTTCTTCTCCACACCAAACTTCATATGTCCTGAACTCTTGTCCAGACGTTCCTGCCTCACATACTCCCCAAAAAGAATTTTCTGGTATCTTTAAACTTCTAATACAATGTGTTTGTGCACTTATCCCTGTAAAAGTTACAAGGTATCCAGCCAATGGATTATCCCAGAATCCATTTTTGTTTCCCAATGAAATCCAACCATAAAATCCGTGTGTCGGTGTGCTACAGTCAATATTTATATACTTTCCCCAACATTCTGTACTGACTCTAAAATATATATCGTCATATGATAATATCGACATATAGGAATTTATATTTTTATCATATGCGATTTTTTTTAACGAATTTGATGCTGTACATTCTGTATTAATTTCATATGATATATATTTTTTTACCTCTTGAGCTTCTGACTCTATATTATTATTAATGTACATACTTTTTACTTTTATTAAATTATCTCCATTATAACTAATTTTTACTGGCTGAGTATATTCATTCCAGGTATTTCCTCCATCTTCGCTATAATAATAAATTATATTATCACTTTTTTTACTTGTAATTTCTAATGTCACTTCTTCTCCTTTATTAGGTTCCAAAATACAATTTTTCATTCCACTCATTGTTAATAATGGATAATCGGCAGCTTTTTTGGTTGCATTATTTTCATTAAATGTAATATTAGCCACAGGTGGAGGTAATGTAGATGATGTTTTTGCAGTAATTACTTCTGATTTTTTACTGTTACCAGCTTTATCATATGCAATTACATATACATTATAATTAGTATTTTTATTTAGTCCAGTTGCCATATATTTATTTGTGTCACTTTCATATTTTACATTGTTAATATAAAATTCATATTTTTCTATTCCACTTTTGCTACTTTCTCTTGTTGCATCTCCGTCTTCTGCATTTGCAACTATTGTAAATCCTTCCATTGTTGTATTTTCTATACTTGGTGTAAATTCTTTTGGTTCAACTGTATCAATTTTATCAATAACTATATCTTTTTTAGTCTCTTTATTATCATTATCTACTATTTTAAAAGTATATGTTCCATTTGCTGTAACCTTATAATCCAATCCTATTTCTGTTTGACCATTTGCCAGTAATTTATCGTTATCATTAGGATATTCTATGGTTTTTATTCCCTTGGAATTTTTTATTTTTACTAATATCTTTATTTCATTTTTATTGGTATAACCTTCTGGTTCTGTTGTATATGTAATAATTGTTTCGTTTGCTATTCCAACATATGAAACAACAAAATTAGAGTCTATGTTAAATTCATAATTGTTACATATTACTTTAATTGGAAAATTGGATGTATCCCTAACATCTATTTCATCATCATTTATTTTTGGCAAATCTTCCTTTTTTAAATTTTCGCCTTTTCCCTCTTGTTCAATTTGTAAAGTTGATATTGCTAATTCTAATTTTTCTTTTGCTTCTGATATTGAATATTTTTCTTTCGATTGTTTTACTTTAACAAATAACCCATTTTCTCCTCCTAGTGTTGCAATTGTAATTCCAGCAAGTAACAATAAAATAATAATTGTTATTACTAAAGTTACTAGTGTAATCCCATTCTTTTTTTCAGCATATTTTTCTTTTTCATCAAACCTTCTCCTTCGTTTTTATTCTAATATTATCAAATATTTTACTATATAACTTTTTTTATTGTCACCTGTAGACAGTTAATCTTATATTTATTTTTTTGATATACTTTTTTCATAAGAAGGTGGAAAAATGACTTTAATTTCAGCTGTTAGTTATCGAATAGTAGAACTTTGTAATGAACGAGATATCACAATAAATAAGCTTTCAACAATATGTGGAATTACACAATCAACACTTGAAGGAATTGTTAATAAAAAATTTATAAATCCCAAAACATTGACTATACTTAGAATATGCCGAGGCCTTGATATAAAACTAAAAGATTTTTATGATAGTCCTTTGTTTGATGAGTTGGATGACGATTAAAAGACTAGAACTTTTTATAATTATATGTTCTAGTCTTTTATATTAATTTATAATAATACCTATGTAATAATATCTTAATTATTATGATTAACTTATTATAATATCTTAATGATGTAATTTTTTCATTATTCATAATTTACTTTAACTAAATACAATCCATTTGGTTGCAATGTTTTCCCAGCCAAGCTTCTGTCTTTAGACTCAATTATTTTTTCTATATCTTCAGGTTGTATCTTTCCTGTTCCAACATCAACTAATGTACCAGCAATAATTCTAACCATATTATACAAAAATCCATTTCCTGTTAATTCAATGTAAATTCTGTTATTTGGCATTTCAAAAACTTCTGCTTTGTAAATTGTTCTAACACTACTTTTACTACTTGTTCCACTTGCTTTAAATGCTTTAAAATCGTGTTCACCCTCAAAATATTTTGCTGCATGTTTCATTTTTTCTACATCTAATTTTTGTGGTATGTGGGTTTCTAAATTTCTATAAATAGCTGATGAAAATTCTGAATTATTTATAACATATCTATATGTTTTTCTTTTACATGTTAATCTACTATGGAAGCGTTCATCAACTTCTTCTGCTGATATAATTCTTATTGATTTTTTTAAATTTGAATTTAATGCTATTGGAATTTTTTCTATTGGAATATTTGAATTTGTTTTAAAATTTGCAACTTGTCCAAATGCATGAACGCCTGCATCTGTTCTACCTGATGCCATTAAATCAACATCTTCGCCTGTTACTATTTTTATAGCTTGTTCTATTGTACCTTGAATATTTAATTTTGTTGGTTGCTTCTGCCAGCCGTTAAAGTCTTTTCCATCATATTCTATTGTTAATTTTATATTTCTCATTTTTTGTAATATTCCTTTCTTAATGTATGCATTTTGTCTAAAGAACAAATATGAAGAAAACAAATATTTGTTAATAAATTTTTTCTGCACACAGATAAATTTGTAATAATTGTTCACTCTTTACATACTCTTTACTTCTATAATTTTATAAAAGCCGCCTTGTGAGCGACTTTCATTATTTATTTTCATTTTCTTTTGTTTCTATTTTTGATTTCTTACTAAATCTCTTTTTTAAATTTTCAATTCTTTTATTTTTTACTGTCTTTTTTTGTGTAAATCTTTTAGTAACAATATTGCTTATCAGTATTTTCTTTAAAGTATCTTCCCTTACATCTGCAATTAAAGTTCCATCTTTTGCAACAGAAATTTTTCCAGTTTCTTCAGATACTACTACAACTATACTATCAGATTCTTTTGAAATTCCTATAGCAGCTCTGTGTCTTGTTCCTAATTCTTTCGCAATATCTTGGTCATCAGAAAGCGGTAAAACGCAAGCTGCTGCTGCAATTTTGTTATTACTTATAACAACTGCTCCATCATGTAAGGGTGTTTTTGGTACAAATATATTTACTAATAATTGTGGAGATATTTCTGAATTCATTGGAACCCCTGTTGCTATTATGTCTTGAATGTTTATGTCTCTTTCTAGTACTATTAATGCACCTGTTTTTGTTTTTGAAAGTTCCGTAGCTGCTATAACTACTTTATAAATGTCTTCTTTTGTTTTTGTTGCTAGGTCACTGTCTAATCCAAAAAATTTTGTAAATTTATTTGTTCCTAATTGTTCAAGCCCTCTTCTTAATTCGGGTTGGAATATTACTATTATTGCTATTACTCCCCAATTCATTATTCCTGTTAAAATTGAGTTTAAAATTTTTAAATTTAATAATCCACTAAGCCATGTTGCTATTATTAAAAATGCTATTCCTTTTATTAATTGCCATGCTCTTGAACCTTTTACCATTTTTACAAAACAATATAATAGGAATATCACTATTACTAAGTCTAATATTGTTGTAAATAAGGTAAATGGATTTTCACTCAAATTTTGAAATCCTTTTAATATATTTTCATTATAAAAATTCATCCAACTATTACTTATACTTTTTTCCATATTACACCTTCTCTCAAATTTTGAGAATTATTTTTTACTTTGTTTTTTCTATATTAATGAAAATATTAATGATGCTGCTACTGATAAAACCATAAGCATTGCTAGTATTCCTGCCATGACTTTTACAAATATTTGTCCTTTATCATATTTTCTTTGTTCTTTGTTTTTTATTTTTTTCTCTTTAATATTTTTTTCTTTATTTTTCATACTTTTTTCTTCCTTTCGCTTCACTTTGTTTTGTTCATTGTCACTAAATTTTTTTACAATGTCCCAAACAGAACCGTCCCAAAAAGGACATCTCTGTTTAATATTATAGCACTAAAATATATTTAATTTCAATAACTTATTTGCAAATACCAAAAATTGTTTGTTCTTTTTCAATTTTCTTTTCTCTTATTTTTATAATTTCTGTTAATTTTCTTTCCGCTTCTTCATATTTTTCTTGGTTATTTGCGTGAATATATCCTATAATATCACCGTTTGTTACCTTTTCTGCTACTTTTTTGTTTAAAATTATTCCAACAGCATAATCTATGCTATCCTCTTTTTTTACTCTTCCAGCTCCAAGCCCACAAGCTACTTTTCCAATTTCTTCTGCATTCATTTCTTGTATATATCCATCTTGTTTTGCAATAATTGGTTCAATGATTTTTGCTTTTTCAAATTTATTAGTGTCTTCTAAATATGAAATATCTCCTTCTTGATTCTTTACTAGTTCTACAAATTTGTTAAATGCTTTTCCATTTGATATATTTTCTAGCATTTTATTTTTGTTTTCTTCTAAATTTTCACCTAGTCCTGCAAGTTTTATCATGTATGCTCCAAGTTCTAATACTACTTGTTTTAAGTCTTCTGGCATATCTCCTTTTAGAAATTTTATTGCTTCTATTACTTCCAAATTATTTCCTACTGCAAATCCAAGTGGTTCATTCATATTTGTTAAAACACATACTGTTTCTCTGTTTGCAAGTTTTCCTATTTCTATCATTTCATTTGCAAGTAATTCTGCATTTTTCATATTTTTCATAAATGCACCTTTTCCAACCGTTACATCTAATACAATTTTTTCTGCTCCACTTGCTATTTTTTTACTCATTATGCTTGAGGCTATTAATGGAATGCTTTCAACACAAGCAATACTATCTCTTAGTGCATATAGTTTTTTGTCTGCTGGTGCTAAGTTCATTGTTTGTGAAATCATGCTTATACCAATGTTTTCCACATTTTTTATAAAACTGTTGATATCTATGTCTGTTTTGTAACCTGGTATTGATTGCATTTTGTCTACTGTTCCACCTGTAAATCCTAATCCTCTTCCTGACATTTTTGCTACTGGTACTCCAAGTGATGCAACTAGTGGTAATAAACAGATTGATACTTTGTCTCCTACTCCTCCTGTTGAGTGCTTGTCTACTATTGTTTTGTTTAATTTTGATAGGTCTAATATTTCTCCTGAATGTGCCATTGATATTGTTAAATTTGTTGTTTCTTGTTTTGTCATTCCATTTAAAAATATTGCCATTACTAGTGCTGCTGCTTGGTAGTCTGCTACTTCTCCTTCTACATATTCTTTCACAAAATATTCAATTTCTTCTTTTGTTAATTCTTGTTTTTCTCTCTTTTTTTCTATAATCTCTAAAATATTCATAAATCTTACCTTTCTATTTTAATAATGCATTAAATATATTTTAAATAAAATGTCCAGTAAAACTTCTCCTATGAATTGGGCACAATCCATATTCTTTAATTGCCGCAATATGTTGAGCTGTTCCATAGCCTTTATGTTTTGCAAATCCATATTGAGGATAAACACTATCCCACTCTCTCATAATTCTATCCCTTGTAACTTTTGCAATAATAGATGCAGCAGCAATTGAGTAACACTTTGCATCACCTTTTATTATAGAATCATATGGTACACCGTCTGTATCTATATGTTGAAGTGCATCTATTATAATTAAATCAGGTCTTACATCTAGTCCTTTTACAACACCTGTAACTCCACTTTTTGTTGCATTCAAAATATTTATATCATCAATTACATCTTGTCCAATAATTGCTACTGAATAGCTTATTGCTTCATCAATTATTTTATCATATAACAATTCTCTTTTCTTTTCATAAACTTTTTTTGAATCATTTACTCCTTCTATCATAGAATCTTCCGGCATTATTACCCCAGCAACTACAACGGGACCAGCTAATGGTCCTCTTCCTGCTTCATCTATTCCACATATGTTTTTAAAGCCTTTTTTGTGTAATTCTTTTTCTATTTCTTTTAAATTTATTAATCTTTCTTCTTCTTTTTCTCTCATTTGTTATTCCTTCATTTCTATATTTTTCTACAGTTCAGTAATATACATATATACTTTTTTCACTGAACTGTATTTTTTGATATATATTTCTACACTTCTAAATTTTCTAATTCATTTAAAGAATAGTAATTTTTGTTTTCATTTTTGAATCCTTGTGTATTATATATTTCTATTTCAACATTTTTTATATCATATTTTATTATATATTCTCCATTTTTTTCATCTGATTTAACATTAGAAATTCCTATGTCTTCTAGGTCTTTTGTTGATAGTTTATAGTAATAAGTTAAATTTTGTTTTTCTTCTTGAAATTCATCTGAATTTATGCCAATTATCGAATCTAATCCATTATTTTCTTCAATTTCTGTTCCTTTTAATTTTGATTTTGCATTTTCTATTCTTGTATTTTTTTCATTTTCGTCTGTTATTTTATCAAAACCTGTTCCTAGACTATAGTTTGCATTTTCAACATATTCTTTTCCTTTTACTTTTATTAACATCATATCTGTTTTTATGTTTTCTAGTTTTGATTTTGTTATTATATTACTTCCTGCTCCTATTGATATTCCGGCTAGTATTAATAGTATTATTACTGTTAATACTAAAGAAATCATTGTTATTCCTTTATTTTTCATATATAATTTCATTCCTTTCCTAATGTGCAAACTTGGTTTGATGCCTTATTATTCTTTTATGAGTACTTTTTATTTTTACATTATTTTCTTTCTTTTTATTATACTATAATTTCTTATTTCAAATCAAGAGATTTTTTAAATATAAAAAAGATGTCCTAATTAGATAATGATAATAATGGAAACACCTGTGAATTACATTTTTCATATTTTTCTCAGGCTCCCTACATAACGTTAACAAATTCTAATGTAAATACTCTAACAATACCCGAAGGCAGGATCCTTTAGAGCAGTTACCTAAGAATTTGTAACACTATTTTGGTCGCATTCGAAATATATTCAAAATGTAATTCACAGGTATTCCAGCATTATTATTATTGAATCATAATAAAAAGACTTAGAAATTTTATAAAATTTCCAAGTCCTTTTACTTCACTTTAACCGAATTTTGAAATATCCTACCAAATGAAGTCCATCTGCTTTAAAATCTTCAATAGGCTCTTTTATTTTTTCTATTGGACCGTCCCAGCCTCTTTTGTGAAACCAAAAGTTTTCCTGTTGCCTTAAAAAATGGAAGTTTTGATGAGGTCCATATTTTTCTAATCTCTCTAGGTCATAAAAAAATGCTATTCTTTTATATCTCTTATCTAACTTTTCTGATAAGGTGCACTCTTTTACATCAAAACCTAAGACATTCAAGTCAGCTTTTAATGCTTCTTTTAATTGTTCTGTGTTATGAAAATTGACTTTTCCTGAAATTTGTCCTATATCACCAAAGAAAAATTTCATATTGTAACTAATAACACTTCGCAAAAACGGTTGATCGTCTGATAAATAGTCTAATATTTCAGTTGGTATGGTATTAGAAATCACATACATATAGCAATTATAGTGTGTAATATCTATTTTTTTCCAAAATAAATTATTGTGTTTGTTAAAGTTTTTCCGGATATCTAATTGGATATCCTCTAATATTTTTTCATTCATGCAGGAGTCTCCTTTCAGACAAATATATATTTATTATATCACAAAAAGCATTGAATAACTACATTTTTTTCACAAAAAGTTCACAATACTATTGTATTCTTGTAAAGAATTAGGTTATTATATAAATATAATATTTATTTCATTTAGGAGGTAATTAAAAATGAATGAAAATGAACAAAATAATCAAAAATTTAAAGCCATACCAGTAACAGGTTCAACATCTTATAATAAGTCTAAAAAGAACAAATCTGGCTTTGGAAAAAGTGTAATGCTACCTTTTGTTAGTGGTGTTGTTGGTTGTTCAGTTGTAATAGGAACTTGTTTTGGTGTTCCTTCAATAAGAACAAAAATTGTAGGTAATTCAGGAGGTTCTTCTATAAGTACTTCAAATAACACTTCAACACAATCTGATGGATATGTAAAACAAACTTCTTTAGAGAACTATTCAGATACTTCTGTATATGCAGCAAATAAAATATTGCCATCAATAGTTGGAATAAAAATTGAATATACTGTAAATTCTACTTCATTTTTTGGTAGATCTGGAACATCAACTGCAACAGCTTCTGGTTCTGGAATTATAATTAGTGATGATGGATATATTTTAACTAACAATCATGTTGTTTCTTCAAGTTCTTCTGAATCAAATTCTTATTATCAAATATCAGAGGCAACTAAGGTTTCTGTAACTTTGTTTAATGATGAAACTGAATATGAAGCTAAAATTGTTGGTCAAGATGAACAAACTGATTTAGCTGTTATAAAAATTGAAAAAACAGGTTTGACAAAAGCTGAATTTGCTGATTCTGATGATGTTAAAGTTGGTGAATTCGCAATGGCTGTTGGTAACCCTGTAAATATGACAAGTACTGTTACAACTGGTATTGTAAGTGCTGTTAATAGAAAAATTACAGATTCTGATGGTAAAACATATACTTGTATACAAACTGATGCGGCTATAAATTCAGGTAATAGCGGTGGTGCTTTGGTTAATGCTCAAGGCAAGGTTATTGGTATTAATACTTTGAAATTATCAGGTACTGGAATTGAGGGTATTGGTTTTGCAATTCCTATAAATTCTACAACTGATATAACTTCTCAATTAATTCAATATAGTAAAGTAAAAAGACCTTATATTGGTATTTCTGGTATTGATTTAGATGAAACTACTGCTAAAAAATATAATTTATCTGTTGGTGTATATGTAAAATCTGTTGAAGATTTCTCTGCTGCAGAAAAAGGTGGTTTAAAAGCAGGTGATGTAATTACTGAGGCTGATGGAAAATCTATTAAAACAATGGATGAATTAAATGAAATTAAAAATTCTCATCAAATTGGTGATTCTATTAAATTAAAGGTTAATAGGGATGGTTCTGATAAAGAACTTACTATAACTTTAGGTGAACAACCTTAACTTTTGATATTATATATATTTATTTGGAAAACGAAGAGTTTATTAAATAAAAATTTAATAAACTCTTCACTTTTAATTCACACAATGGACAAAATTCATTATTATAATATCAACATAGTCAGGAAGTTATCTGACTTTAATAAAAAAACATCCCCTTTTATTTTCAAAGGCTAGGTTCCTTACGGTTCCTAGCTTTTTTTATATTATTACTATATCTTTTTCACTTGTCATTCTATCATTTCCATATGCAAATATAATATATATATTATTATTATATACAAAGTATTCTGTTATATTTTCTATCTTATAAATATCACTTTTTGTATCTCTTGAAAATACATTATATCCTAACTTGATTAAATCCTCTGATTTTTTTTGTTCTTTTTGTATGTCTGAATCTATTTTATTTTGTACTTCATTTTTCTTTAATCCAAAACTGTTTAAAACATCTTCTAAAGATAATTTTTTGTTTTCATTTAAATCAAAATTGAATGTTTGAACTATTGCTCTTTGTGCACTTGTATTTTGTTTTAAGTCTGAATATATTATTATTGATAATATGTTGTTGTCTACATATGCTTTATATTTTACTGTATATATTATGTTTTGATTTGTGCTTTTTAATATTTCTTCTGATTTTCCTCCAAATGTGTTTTCTATGTCTTTATTAAAATTTTCTACATCTTCATTTTTTATATTGATACATGGTAAATTTACATTTATTTCGTGTTTTTCTGTTTTATCTTCTTTACTGTATTCTGTGTAAACTATTTTTTCATTTGGATTTTGTTTTTGTATTTTATATTCTCCTTTGTCTTCTACTTGATTGTCAAATATATTCTCAAAGTTTGTTTTTAGTGCTGTTTCTTCTTCTTCACTTCTTTTTGTTATTTTGTTTATTCCAAACATATTGTCTACTACATCATTTCCTAAGATTTGTACTCCTATTACTACTGTTATTGCTATTATACATATTATTGCTACTGTTATATATATTATTATTCTTTGCTTTGGTATTTTTTCTTTCTCTGGTAATTCTAAATTCATGTTTTTCTCCTATCTTTTTGTTTGTAGTTCAGTCGTGATAATACTTGAACTGTAACTTTTTTTCTTCTTTTTTAGTATAACATTTTTTATAAGTTGTGGTCAATTATTTTTTATTAAAATAATTTTATGTATCATAAGATTGTTATATTTCTACATAAATAAAGTTTTAGATATAACATAAAAGGTCTTCCAAGAGAGGAAGACCTTTGGTAAAAATTAGCTAACTGTTGCCACTGGCATGTCTTCGAAAAAAACATCTATAATTTTCTTTTTTTCTTCTTCTCGGTCATCTTTAAAATCAGAATTGAAAGAAACACTGCTTTTCTTTTTAGTTACTGGATTCAATGTTCCGATTTCTTCTTTGTCTTTTAAAACTATAAATGTTCCTCCTCTTGCCCACCGAAATGTTATCATTTTACCTCCTTACATGACTTGTTTTCGAGTAACTATTTTATATTAACATATTTTACATAATTTTGCAATAGAATTTTACTGTATTTTCAATCTTTTCATCGCATTTTTTGATACAATTCGACATAATTTTAAATATTTAAAATTATAAAACATTAATGTCATTTTTTCAAAAAAAGAGGACTCTCCATAACAGAGAGCCCAGCGGTAAACTTATGCCGTAGTCATCATCGGACATTCCACATTATTAGCAAAGTATAATTCAAGCAATCGTTTTTCAGCTACTTTCTGGTTGCCATCAAAGCTTTTGCTAAAATTAACTTTTCCTTCCTTTTTGTCTGGATCTTCAATTGTTAGTGTTCCTAACAATTCTTTTCCATTAAGGATGTATGTGGTGTTTTCGATTTTCTTAAAGCTTAAATTCTGTGGCATTTGTATTACCTCCTACTTAATAATGTTATTTTGTTGCCATTTTTATTATAGCATATTTAACATAACATTTCAATAGTTTTTTCTTTATTTTCTAGGCATTTCATCGCAGTTTTTGATAATTTTCGACATTATTTATACAATGTTCTAATTCTATATTAAATATTTATAATCAACTTATTTTACTTCTTTATATTTGGTTAATAGCTTTCTTAATATTAAAATTATAAAAATCATACATATTAAAATAAGTAAAATTAATACACTGGAAAGTACTCCTGCCTTAGGTAATTGTCCTTTAGATTTTGTTGTATCCTCATTATTAATAACCTCTGTATTATCGTTATTTTCTAAAGTATTCTGATTATCTTGGTAAGCTTCATCTTCATAAGAATTATTTGTATCATCAGTAAATGAATCCTTTATATCACTTTCATAATTATTTAATTGAGAAAAATCTGCATTAGGATTTACAACTAAATTTGCTACTAAATTACACGAATTATCAGTAACATCCTTTTTTTCAACAGTTAATTCGAAAGTATTTAATCCATTTGAATAATCAGATAAAGTATTTTTTTCTTCAAAGTTATCATTTATGTAATCCATTACTCTGTTTTCAAATTCTGATGTATATATAGTGCTGTCAGAATCACTTTTATCTACAACTACTCCATCAGCTAAACCTCTGTCATCATAAATTGTATATTTTTTTCCTTTTGAAGAGTTTAACTTTTCCAAAGCTGAAAATACAGTAATATTACAATAATAAGCAAATGAATCATTAAAATTAATTCCCTGAATATTAGCAATTGCCGAATAAAAAGTAACTGGTATCAAATAAACTAGTGTTGTTTGAACTTGACATTCATCATATGACATACCATTTTTTACAGGAACAGATATTGTAATATTAGGCTTTGAATCTAAATTATATGTTGCATCTATATTTACATTTTTTGATAAATTAAAAGAAATTTTATCATCAGATACAACTTTAGCTGAACTAACATTTAAATTGTTTTGGTTTATATCTGAATTAATAAAATTCTGTAATGCATTATTTAAATTTTCCTTGTTAACAGGTATAAATGCTGCATTACTTGTATTTGTTAATAATAATAAACACAATATTATCAATAAGATTTGTTTTAATTTCATCTTTTCACCTCCTCTTTAGTAATATCTTTGTACTCATTATAGCATAATAAAACAAAATTTGATATAATTTTAAAAAAATATGAAAAATTTTATTCATAAGGAGCTACAATTCAGTAACTATGTAGCATTAGTTATATTACAAAAATATTGACTATTTTCTAAATTTGAGTTATTATATATAATATTGAAAAAATAAAGAAATGAGGAATTAGAAAGTTATGATATGTTCAGAGTGTAGGAAAAATCCAGCAATACTTTTTTATGAAAAAATAGATAATGGAAAAAGCACAATGGAAGGCTTATGCTATGACTGTGCTAAGAAAAAAGGAATAGATGCAACAGAAGTATTAGCAAAACAACAAGATTTGTTATCAAAAGATAAAATCAATTTTGCAGATATGAATAAACAATTAGAAAGTATATTCAAAGATTTTGCTGAAAATTTAGATATAAAAAATCTAGAAAACATTGATGGAGCTATCACATTTGGTGACCTAGATGGTGAAGATGATGACGATATGGATGAAGAAAAACCAAAAATTGCAGGTGCTGCAATTCCTTTAGGTTCAATATTTTCAAACATGTTTGCTCAAAAAAATGGAAATGACGAAAATTCAGAAAAACAAGAAAATGATCAGAAGCAAATAAAAAAAGATAAAAAGAAAAATGTAAAAACAAATAAAAAGAAAAAATACCTAGACACATATGGAACTAACCTTACAAATAAAGCTAAAAATAATGAATTAGATATTGTTATTGGTAGAGATAAAGAAATACAAAGAGTTATACAAATTTTAAATAGACGTTCTAAAAATAACCCTTGCTTAATAGGTGAGCCTGGTGTAGGTAAAACTGCAATAGCTCAAGGTTTGGCAATAAAAATTGCTAATCAAAATGTTCCTGCAAAACTTTTAAATAAAGAAGTTTATCTTTTAGATATGACTGCCGTCATTGCTGGAACTCAATTTAGAGGTCAATTTGAGTCTAGAATGAAAGGTATTATTGATGAGTGTAAAGAATATGGAAATATCATTTTAGTTATTGACGAAATTCACAATATAATAGGTGCAGGTGATGGTGAACATTCTATGAATGCTGCAAATATTTTAAAGCCTTCCCTATCTAATGGTGAAATTCAATTAATCGGAACAACTACTTTAAAAGAATACAGAAAATATATTGAAAAAGATTCTGCTTTAGAAAGAAGATTTCAACAAGTTTTAGTTGAAGAACCTAATGTTGATGATTCAATTAAGATTTTGGAAGGTATAAAAAAATATTATGAAGAATATCATAAAGTAAAAATATCAACAGATGTTATTCGTCAAACTGTTGAAATGTCTGAAAAATATATTCATGACAGATTTTTACCAGATAAAGCTATCGATATTTTAGATGAGGCTTGTTCTAGAATCAACTTGGAAAATAAAGATTTATTTAAATTAGAGGTTTTAAGTAAAGAGTTAGAAAAGGTTCAAGCAGAAAAAGCGGGACTTGACCAAGCAGAAACTAACGAAGAATTCCAAAAACTTGCAGATTTGAAAACTCAAGAATGCAAATTAATAGAAGATATTGATAAATTAAAGAAAAAAATGAAGCCTAGAAATCTTACACTTCAAGACATTGCTACAGTTATCGAAAACTGGACAAAAATTCCTGTTAAGAAAATTACTGAAGCAGAAACTCAAAAATTGTTAAATTTAGAGACAAATCTTCATAAAAGAATTATTGGTCAAGAAGAAGCTGTAAGTGCTGTTTCTAGAGCAATTAGAAGAAATAGAGCTGGACTTCAAAATGAAAAAAGGCCACCATCATTTATATTTGTTGGACCTACAGGTGTTGGTAAAACAGAACTTGCAAAATCACTTGCATATGAAATGTTTGGTTCAGAAGATTCAATAATAAGAGTTGATATGTCTGAATATATGGAAAGTCACTCTACAGCTAAATTGATAGGTGCACCTCCAGGATATGTTGGTTACGATGAAGCCGGTCAATTAACTGAAAAAGTTAAGAGAAAACCTTACTCAATTATCCTTTTGGATGAAATTGAAAAGGCTCATCCAGATGTATTCAATATTTTATTACAAGTATTAGATGATGGAAAACTTACAGATTCACAAGGTAATACTGTTAGTTTTGCAAATACAATTATAATTATGACATCAAATGCTGGGTCAAATTTAAATAACAATTCTATTGGTTTTGGAAAACAAACTGTTGATAAATCTAAGATTGAGGATAGTTTAAAAGAAACTTTCAGACCTGAATTTTTAAATAGAGTTGATGAGATTATTGTATTTAATTCTTTGAATAAAGAAGAGTTATTACAAATTGTTGATTTGATGCTTGCTGATACAGTTAAAGCATTGAAACATAAGGATATTTCTTTTGAAATTTCTGATTCTGCTAAAAAATTTATTTTGGATAAAGGTACTAATATTAAGTTTGGTGCTAGGCCTTTGAGAAGGGCTATTCAAAGATATGTTGAAGATGAAATTTCTGATATGATTCTTCGTTCTGAAGTTGTTGATGGGCAAACTATTGATGTTGATTTTAAAAATGATAAGCTTACTTTTAATGTTAAGAATTAATAATAAAAATGTATGTTACAGCTCAGGTATTAACCTAATAAGCTGTAACAAAAGTATAATAAAAGGGAGTAAAAAACGATGTTTAAACATATACCAAATATATTAACAATTATAAGGTTTCTATTTATACCAATTATTTTAAATTCCATATTTGATGGAAATTATATTTTAGGAATTATATTTTTTACTATTTCTGGATTGACAGATGTTTTAGATGGTTTTATTGCTAGAAAATTTAACTTAGTTTCTAATTTTGGAAAGCTTATGGATCCTTTAGCAGATAAGTTAACTCAAATTTCTGTACTTGCTGCTTTAGTTAGTGTAAAAATTATTCCTGTATGGATTTTAGCTATTGTTGTTCTTAAAGAATTAATAATGGTTGTTGGTGCTTCTTTCCTTTATGGAAAAGATGTTGTTGTTTATAGTAAATGGTATGGTAAATTAGCAACTGTTTTGTTTTATTTAGCGATTGTTGTTACATTATTTATTAAACAACTTGCTCTTACTGGAATTTGGGAATATTTAGATTTAGGCATTTATTGTTGTGCTTTAGTTTGTACTGTTTTTTCTCTTGTTATGTATGTCAAATGCTTGTATCAAGGTGGTTTTATTGATAAAAGCGATTTGAATAAAGAAACTAAAAATGTTGTGGTTAAAGATAAATGGAGTTTTAAGAAAAAATAAAAATTTATTAATTTAAAAATGTGTAATATCAAACAGATATTACACATTTTTAAATTAATATAATATTATTCTTATTCAAAATCTTCAAGTAATTGATTAAGCTCTTCTATTCCATTAACTTTAATGCCCTCACGAATTTTATTTTTATCAGTTTCAGACAAATACTCAACTGAAATCTCAGTTTTTTCATATACCTCTTCTTCATTATTCTCATTTATTTTATAAACAGTAATTTTTCCTTCATCTTCTTTTAACACAAAATGCTGACCACAATTACTGTTAAATTCTTTATATAAAATTATTTCATTACTTGAATATTTTTCTATTTGCCAATATGGATATTCTTTCTTTAAATCCTCTTCTGTTCCATTAACTAGTTCTTGTGGAACATCAAGATATTCTTTTATTGTATGATTACACTCTTCAAAATACTTCTTTAATATTAACAGACAATTCGGTGATATTTTTTCTTCTTGGGAATTTGTTTCTATTTCTTCATTATTTTGATATTCTTCTGTGCATTCGTCTGTTACTTTTTCTGATACAATGTTTATTTCATTTTCTACTATACTGCTTTGTTTATTCGTATTTTTATTGTTGTTATAAATAAAAATTCCTAGACCAATACCTATAATTATAATTGCAATGCTTAGTAAAATTATCCATATTTTTTTCATATGATTTCCTCCGTAATTTTTTCTTTTATTATTTACAGATTTTTCATATTTTATACTATTACAGGAAATCTCATTATAGTTAAGTGAAAATAATTATTTAAATACCTGTGAATTATATTTTGAATATATTTCGAATGTGACCAAAATAGTGTTACAAATTCTTAAGTAAATACTCAAAAGGGTCCTGTATTCGGGTATTGTTTGAGTATTTACATTAGAATTTGTTAACGTTATGTCGGGAACCCGAGAAAAATATGAAAAATATAATTCACAGGTATTTAAATAATTATTTTCGCTTTTTCTATTTTGTATTATTATTAATACCTACTTTTATTTTTTCCTTCCCATTTGTCTTTAAAATAATTTCTCCCATTTCATCTGTTCTATAAATTTTAACTTTAATATCAATTAAATTCTGAATTGTACTATCTGATGGATGTCCAAATTTATTGTTTTCACCTACCCCAATTACAGCATATTTCGGTTTTACTGCATTTAAAAACTCTTTTGTCGACGAAGTTTTAGAACCGATGATGTGCAACTTTTAAAACAGTAGCATTAAAAAGCTGGTTACCTGCATTTCCATATTTATCCAAAATTGCTTTTTCTGCTACTTCTTCAATATCACCAGTAAATAACATAGAAAATTTTTTAAATATAAGTTTGCACACTAAAGAATTATTATTAATAGCATTTTCAGAAATCATATTACTTCCGACTTGGCCACAAAACATCAAAATACAGGTTGTTTTCTATATTTATTCTTTGTCCTGCTTCAACTATTTTAACTTTTATATTTTTTTCTTTTACTATTTTCAGAAATTTTTTATAATTTTCACTTGATTTATATTGCTTTCCTATTATTATATTTTTTACTTTTATTTCTTGCAATACATATAATAAACCGCCCAATATGGTCATTATCAAAATGACTAGCAATCACATAATCTATTGAATTATAACCTCTGTCTAATAAATATGGTAATAATGTATTTTTTCCAACATCATAATCTTTACTCCCTCCCCCATCTATCAAAATTGTTTTATTTTTTGGTGTTACTATTAATGTTGAATCACCTTGTCCCACATCTATAAAGTAAATCTTTAAATTTTTTGGTATTATATTTATGACAATAATTACTAAAATTATTGTCATAAATATTTTGTTTATTTTTTGTTTATTTTTTCTTATTAGCATTTTTATAATAGCTATTAAATTTCTTACCCTTATTTGCGTTGTATTTGGTTTTTTAGCTAAATAAACTTTATATATATACAGTATTGTACCTATTATTAAATAATACAAAATAATTGAAAATAAACTCGGTGTTGGTATATAAATTTTTGAAAATTGAAGTTTTCCTATATTAGAAATAAAAATTAGTATTTTTATTCCTAATTTTATAATTCCTGAAAATAAATCTACTGTTTTGAAATTAATTAATACAATAATCATAAATAGAAAACCTATAATTACAATTGGTCCTATTGCAATACTTAAAATTAAATTTGATATTAAAAAATATGGATTAAAGGTATTCATATTTTCTATTATTATGGGAAGTATAAATAATTGAACTGAAATAGAAATTGATATAATTTCTTTTATTTTATCTAAAATTTTTTGTATTCTTGGTTTTATTTTATATTTATAAATTTTATTTTTTATTTTGATGTTTTATAAAATTTGAGTTATATTTTTATTAAAAGTAACTATTCCTATAACACCACCATATGACAATTGCAGTCCCGCATTTAAAATTAAAAATGGATTATATATCAAAATAAAAAATAATGATATTGCCATTGATGTGTATGTATTATTTTTGGTATATATTATTTTTGACACTAACATTAAAATTCCCATAATTCCTGCTCTTGTAATAGATGGAGAAAAATTTGTTATAAACATATAAAATATTAATATAAAAATACTGAAAATATATGTATTCTTTTTTCCAAGTAGTCTACTGAATAATATTTTTATTCCTAGAATGACATAAGCAATGTGCATTCCAGAAACAGCTAAAATATGTGCCATACTGGCGTTTCTAAAATTTTCCTGTGTATTTTCATCTATGTCCGTTTTATATCCTAGTATTAATCCTAATAAAATTGATGATGTTTGTTCATCAAAAATGTTTTTTGTATTTTTTATTAATTTTGTTGATATTTGATTAGATATTTGAAATATTTTATTTGTTTGATTGTGTTTTATAAGTTCAATTTTTGAACATTTTATGGTTCCATAAATTTTTAATTGTTTTAAATACTTTGAATAATCAAAACCCTTATAATTCCTTTGTTTTTCTGGTTTTTTATACTCTCCATTTAATTGTATTTTATCTCCATATTCTAGTTTTAATTTTTTATCTGTCATTATATAAAATCTATAATTTTTATTTTTTAATTTAGTTTCAATTTTGTACTTATTGTAATACTGTTTCTCTTCTTTATTGCTTATAATTATTCCAGTTAATGTTAAATTTTCTCTTTTTGATAATTCATCATAGATTTTTTCATATTTATGATTTTGAATTAAGACTAAAGTATTTGAAATTATTGATGTTATAATTATTAATAATATGACTTTTGAATTAATAAATATCTTGATATACCTAAAATATCTTTTTATTGAAAATAATTTTAATTTTTGATGTTTTCTTTTTTTATTTAATTTTTTCTTATAAATTAGATGTATTGCAATTATCAAAATACAAAATGGAACTATACTTATATTCAAGTATAGTCCCACTATTATACCTATTATATATCCTATAATTGCAACTAAAATTGGTCTTTTCAATATTACCTCCTATAATTGCTTTTATTATTTAAAAGATTCTTTTTGCACCTACATAATTTGTTTTATAGTATCCTGTTGACATTGAGTCAGTTCTTACTCCTTGACTTGGATTTGCTGCATGTATGAATGTATTTCCCCCGATATATATTCCAACATGATTTATTCCTGCTTTTCCAAACATTACTAAATCTCCTGCTTGTAAGCTTGTTACAGATTGCCCATTACTATATTGAGCTGCTGCTGTTCTGTTTAAAATTACTCCAAAATGTTTATATACATATTGTGTAAATCCTGAACAGTCAAATCCATTTGGTGATGTTCCACCATATACATATTTACATCCTAAAAATTGTTGCGCATATGATACAACTGAACTTCCAGATTGTGATGTTGATGTTGATTCTGTTACAGATTTAGATTTTGTTGTATTTGTTGTTTTTGTTTGATTTGTTGTATTTATTGATTGTTCCCTTGTTGTTAATCCACTTCTTGAAGTTTCTTTTTGTGTTGCTGTTAATAAATTTTCTGAAATATATCCTTTTGTTCCATTTACATCTATATATGCCCATCCATTTTCACTTGATGTTACAGTAACTTTTGTATTTTGTGTTAAAGTTTTTAATACTTGTGATGTTTTATCTGCTTTTTGTCTTAAATTTGCAGATTGTACATTTACATACATTGTTTTATTTGTTTGTTGTGTTTGTGTTTGATTTTGTGTTGATGTTTGTTCTGTATTTGTTGATTCTGTTGTATTAGTTGTTGTATTTTCTGTATTGGCAGTTTGTGGTTTTATAGTTGTTAATTTTTCTTTTCTTATCCATCCTTCTTTTTCACTTGATGTTTTTACTTTTACCCAGTCATTTAAGATTTCTACAACTTCTACTTCATCATCTTTTTTTACCTCTTCAAGTTCTATTGAACTTATTAGTGGTATTACTTTTATTTTTACATTTTCTGTTATTTTGTATTTTTGGTTTTTAACAATTTCTTCTGTATTTTGTTCTGATGTTTCATTTGTTGTTTCTGTTGTATTATTTTCTGTTGTTTTGCTGTTTTCTACTTGTGTATTTTCAGTAGAGTTTTCAATTGTATTTTTTGTTGTATTTTCTTTTGTTTCGTTTATTTTTTCGTTTTTATTTGTTGTGTTTGCAGCTTCTTTGTTATCTACTTTTATTAGGTCTTTTCTTACATATCCTGTTGTTTTTTTGTATTTTACTTTGTACCATTGGTCTTCTTCATTTAGAATTTCTACTTCGTCTCCTTGTGATGCTAATTCTAATACTTTAGAGTCTGTATTTGCCTGTTCCCTAAGTTTTGCTGTTTCGACTATGACCTTTCCTGTATTTGCTGCAAAGCTTATGTTTATAAAAAGCAAACTTGCTATTGATATTATTGCCATGAATATTATGCTTTTTATATTTAGTTTTATTTTCATTTTTTTACTCCTTATATTATTATATTTCTTCTGCCAAAATACGTTCTTTAGTATACATTTTTTTTACAAATTTGTCAACCCCTTACGGAACTGCAGAAAATAGATGTAAAAAAAGCTTAAAAATGAGGTGTTTCGGCTATAAATAACCATACCTCATTTTTTCTTTTGTTAATATATTTTATTCATTACTATATATTTTTATCAATAAATGGTAGCAATTGTTTCTTTCTTGAAACAACACCTTCTAAGAAAGCTCTGTTGTTCTCTAATTTTTTTTCAAATGCTTTTTCAACTGCATCTTTTTTTGTTCCTAATGCAATGATTTCTGAATTGCTGTTTAGTATATCTGTTATTGCTAATACAAATAATGATAAACCTTTTTCTTCAATTGCTTTGTTTATTGCATCTTCTAATTCATTTTGTCTCTTTAAAACATCTTCAATGCTTACAGTATTTACTTGTGCTATAACAAATTTTGTTCCGTCTTTGTCTAAACTTTTAGCATCTAAATTTATTAATTCTTCTGCTGAAAAATCGTCTAAATCTGTTCCTGCTTTTAACATTTCTAGTCCATATTCTTCTACATTTATTCCTGCTATTTTTCCTAATTCTTCTAATGCTTTTCTGTCATGGTCAGTTGTTGTTGGTGATTTTAATAATAATGTATCAGAAATTATTGCACTTGCCATTAATATTGCTTCTGTTTTTTCGATTTCTATATTTCTATTTTTAAACTCTTTGTATAAAATTGTTGATGTACATCCAAATGGTCTTGCTGTGTAATATAGTGGCTCTGATGTTTCAAAGTTTGCAATTCTGTGGTGGTCTACTACTTCTAAAATTTTTGCTTTTTCTATTCCTTCTACACTTTGATTAAATTCATTGTGGTCTACTAATATTACTTCTTGTCCTTCTTCAACTTTTTCTATTAATTCTGGTGCTTTTAATCCTAAATAATTTAAAACATATTGTGTTTCTTTATTTACATTTCCTAATCTTACTGCTTTTGATTTTTCGCATCCATTTTTTTTGTATAAAATTTCTTTTACCATTGCAGAACAAATTGTGTCTGTGTCTGGGTTTTTGTGTCCAAATATTAATACTTTATTTTCCATTTTTTATTCTCTCCTTTTTTGGTTAACTTTTTATCTCATTTCCTATGTTCACTAATATACAACATTTATGTGTAAAAAACAAGCGAACACTTTAATTATTTTTATTTTTTTCTAATATATCTTCTAATTCTTCCTTAGAAAATTCATATTTTTTATTGCAAAAGTGGCAAACCAATTCGGCTTTTCCATCTTCTTCAATCATTTCTTTTAAAACATCTTTATCTAATGTTGCAAGTCCATCTTCCATGTGCTCTTTTGAACAGTCACATTCATATACTGGTGTTATATTTTCTTCGATTAATTGAACATTTTCATCACCTGTTACTGCTTTTGCTATTTCTAATAATGTCATATTTTTATCTAACATTTTTGAAATTGCACCTGCTTTAAATATTGATTGTTCTATTTTTGATATTTCTTCATCTGTTGCATCTGGCATTGGTGTGATTATATATCCTCCAGCTGATTTAACTCCGTTTTTATCTACTAGAACACCTAAAGCAACTGCTGTATTTTTTTGCTCTGATTTTGCAAAATATTCTGCAAAGTCTTCTGCTATTTCTCCTGAAATTAGTGGACATATTCCAACATATGGTTCTTTCAATCCAATGTCTTTTATAACATTTATGAATCCGGCATTTCCAACTGCTCCGCCTACATCTAATTTTCCCATATCATTTAATGGTAAGTCTACAACTGGATTTGCTACATATCCTTTTACTATTGGGAAGTTGTCTGATGTTACAAGCATTGTTCCAAGTGGTCCATTTCCTTTCATTTGAACTGTTAATTTGTCTTCTTTACTTTTCATTTCATTTCCCATTATTGCTGAAATTGTAAGTAAACGTCCAAATGCTGCTGTTGCTACTGGGCTTAAATCATGTATTTTTCTTGCTTCTTCTACAAGTTCTGTTGTACTTGCGCATACTACTGATATCTTTCCATCATATGCTAAAAATTTCATTATTTTGTCTTGCATTTAATTACCTGTCCTTTCTTATATTTAAGGTTGGAAAAGAATTAAATTTTGGCAAGAAAAATTTTATTTAAAAAGCAAGGGCACATACGTTTGTATGTAACCGCATTTTAAATAAAATTTGCCGTAGCCCAAAATTGTAATTATTTTTCAACTCATTCATGAATTTGGAACATATCCTTACCTTCACCACAAACTGGGCAAACCCAATCCTCTGGTAAATCATCAAACTTTGTTCCCTTTGCAATTCCTGCTTTTTCATTTCCAAACTTTGGATTATAAATATACTTACATTGAGTACATTCATATTGTTCATTTCCTGTTCTTTCAACAGAAAAATTCTTATATCCTAATGCAACTGCAACTATCATAATTAATAAGAATGATAATGCTTTCCAAATTCCACTGTCACATAATATTACTGCAAACATTCCAAATATTGCACTTATTCCATATAAAATAAGAACTGCTTGTTTTTGGCTAAATCCTTTTGCAACTAACCTGTGATGTAAATGTCCTTTATCTGCTTTGAATACTGCTTTTATTGATTTTCCTTTTATTAATCTTCTTATTATTGCCCAAACCGTATCAAATATTGGTAGTCCCAAAACAATAAGTGGTAATACAATTACTGCCGCTGTATATGTTTTAGCTGACCCTAATATTGAGATTACTGCTAATGAGAATCCTAAAAAGTTTGAGCCTGTATCTCCTATAAATGTTTTAGCTGGTGTAAAATTAAATGGTAAAAATCCTACTAATGCTCCTGCTAGTGCTGTTATTAGTACTATTGATATTAATGATGATCCATTTAATACAAATATTACTAATAATGAAAGTGCTGATATTACTGATATTCCTGATGATAGTCCATCTAAACCATCTATTAAGTTTATTGCATTTGTTACAATTATTATCCAGGCTAATGTTAGTAGTACTGATGTGATTTCATGCATCTCTGGAAAATTTAAAAATGGTAATGTTATTCCATCTATTCTTATTCCAGCTGCTACAATACATATTGCACCTAATATTTGTCCTGTTAATTTTGTTAATGGTTTTATGGTTTTTATATCATCAACTATACAAAATGCTGAAATTATCAATATTCCTGCTAAAAATCCTAATAGTTTTTTCCAGTATTCTTGTACACCAAATAGATTTATTGAATTTTCTATGCTCATTACAATTAATAAATAAATTGTTGAAACTAAAAATCCTAATATTACTGCTGGTCCACCAAATTTTGGCATTGTTCTTTTGTGTGCTCTTCTTTCATCTTTTGGTACATCTATTGCTCCTATTTTTTTTGCAATTTTCATTGTGTATGGTGTAGTTACAAATGTTACTACAAATGCCAGTATAAATGCTATTGCTATATTTCCCCACATATGTATTCCTCCAATTATTTCATATTATTGTTTTCTATTTCTTCTATCATTTTCAGTCTTTCTTCATATCTTCCACCTTTAAATTCTGTTCCTAACCAATTTCTTATTATGCAAATTGCTTCATTTGTTGTTAAGTAGTCTCCTCCAAGTGTTACTACATTTATGTCGTCATCTGCTTTTGCATATTTTGCTGATTCTTGGTCATGAATTGATGCTGCTCTTATTCCTTTAAATTTGTTCGCTACTACTGTCATTCCATATCCTGACCTGCATACTAATATTCCGCAATCGCATTCTTTTTTTTGTATTGCTTCTGCTACTTTTTTGGCATATATTGGGTAGTCTGTTCTTTCTTCTGAATCCGTTCCATAGTCTTTGTATTCTATTCCGCTTTCACTTAAGTATTTTTTTATTTCTTCTTTTAATTTGTATCCTCCGTGGTCTGCTCCTAATGCTATCATTCGTATCACTCCTTACTTTTTATATATTGGTATAATTTTAAATTTGTTTCCAAATTTTTTCTTTGTTCACTATATCATATTTTGTTGGTGATTACAATATTTTAGACAAAAAAATGTCCTTTTGATGACGATTCTGTTTGGGACACCTAAAAGAAAAAAATTAGCATTATTATCTTTGTCAAACTTTTTTATAATAAAATGATAAGGAGCCTAACTTGGGCTCCTTATGTTTGGTTATGTTTTTTTATCTTGGATATGTTGTTTTAAAATCTACCCAGTCCGGAATTTCTTCTACTTGATATTTTTCCGATGTTCCATCCATCAAATTAAGCACAATAATGCCATAGTCTTTTCCATTTGTGGAAAAAAGATTTTCCCTGTACTCGAAGATTTCATATGGATTGTAGTCATCATCTATATCAAACTTGTGTGCTCCAATAACAACTGTTTGATATTTTCTTCTTACAGTTCTTAATGCATCTCTTTTATTGATATACGATGTATCAAAATATATCCTTTTTGATACTATTTGTGGTAATTCATTTTCTTTCTGAATAGCAAATCCAGGAATGTATTCTGTACTGCTGCCTGCACTTTGTGCCAGTTTATCTTTAATATGATATACAGCAATATTTTCTCCCTTCACTTGTCTCATTTCAGGAGAATCAACATCATATTTGTCTCTCCAATCACTGTTATTGATTTTTAGTTCAACTTTTGCCAGTATTTCGTCTGATGAGACTGCGTATGATACATCTGTATTTGACATATCATGTACATAAATCAGATTCTGAACAGGGCTAAAAAGAGAAGCCAGTAATGCAATTCCTGATATGACTACTAATATACAATGACTTACATAATCACTGTTTCTGTTACTGGCAACAAAAAAAATCTCACTAATTAAAATATTTGCTAGTACTGCCGGCCACATCCACATTAATACAGTAATTAATGTAAATGGTTTGCAAGAAAAATAGAGAAGTAGGTCCATCCATATAAACTCTATTATAAAAGAACATAGGTTAAATTTTAACCTATCAATAATATCGTCCCAATCTCTCCGTGCAATTGCTCCTATTACTACCGTAATAAGTGTGCAAATTAATGCGCCAATAAAACTTAATCCTAAAATTTTTAACATAACACTCATCCTTTCCATCAAAATATGTTTTTTACTTGTTGCATCTATGTTAACCTGAAAACAGGAATAAAGATTTTTGTTTTTATATTATATCATTTTTATGTAAATTATGCAATAAAAAATAAAAAAAAATTTCAAAATTGAAAAATGTGAAACACTTTTTATTTAGTTTCACATTTTAAATATTAAAAAATGATTATATTAAATTTTTATTATTAAGTATCTTTATTTAATTGCTTCTTGTGCATATTTATTATTAACAATTTTATCATAAGGAGCCTTAACCTTAAGTTCTCCTGCTAAACTCATAACTTCTTGCAACTTATCAAAACTCTCTTGTTTTAGAACCGGAGTTTCATTCCAAGCATCAATATTTTTGTAACTTTGAATTGCGGTTGTTAAAAGTTCAATATCCGTGTCTGGGAAGAAATTTTTGATTGATTCCGCTATTTCTTTTGCAGTATGCTCTTTAACCCATTTTTGTCCTTTGTAAATTGCATTTGTAAAGTTTTGAATTGTAGTTTGATTATTTTCAATATAACTTTTCTTTGCAAAATATGCTGTATATGGTATTTCCCCCGCTTCTTTTCCAACTGATGCTACAATATGACCTTTGCCTAATTTTTCTATGTTAGATGCAGTTGGTTCAAAAAGTGTTACATAGTCAGCACTTCCTGATGTAAAAGCACTTGCCATCAAATCGAATTTTATACTATCATCTAGTGTTAAATCTTTTCCAGGTGTTAGTCCTTTTTGTTTGATTACATACTCTAATGTCATATATGGAACTCCACCTTTTCTGCCTGGTATTACTGTTTTTCCTTTTAACATATTCCAATCAAATTTATCAACTTTTTCTTTTGATACTAAAAATGAGCCATCTCTTTTTGTTAGTTGTGCAAATACTTGTGTATAATCTTCTTTTCCTTCATTATATACATATATTGATGCTTCTGGTCCTGCAAATCCAATTTGAGATTCGCCTGATAATACTGATGTCATTACTGCATCTGCACCTTGCCCTGTTGTTAAGTCTATTTCTATGTTGTAGTCTTTAAAATATCCGTTGTTTATCGCTACATATTGTGGTGCGTAAAATACGGAACGTGTTACTTCATTCATTTTTATTACTGTTGAATTACTGTTTGTTTTGTTATTATTTTTTTGATATATTGCTATTCCTGCAATTATTGCAATTATTAAGAATATAACAATTAACATTATTATTTTTCTTTTCACAATAGTCCTCCTAGAATATTATTTTCGGATAAATTTTTCAAGCAATAAAACTCCCCCATACATAACACCTGCAACAATTCCTAGAATAATAACACTTGTCATAACCAAATCAAGTTTAAATACCTGGCCACCATATACAATTAAATATCCTAAACCTGCCTTTGAAACCAAGAACTCACCGGATATTACGCCAACCAATGAAAGTCCAATATTTACTTTTAAAGAATTTATAAATGTTCCAATATTTGCTGGTATAACTATTTTTGTTAGTAATTGCAGTTTTGTACTACTAAAAGTTTTTGCCATTTTGATTATTTCTTTGTCAGTTTTTAGATATCCATTTAGCATTTCTAGCACAGTAACTATTAAGGAAATTAAAATTGCCATAGTTATGATCGCTGGCGTGCCTGATCCGGACCCAAATTATGATTATTGGACCAAGTGCAACTTTGGGCAAACTGTTCAGTACTACTAAAAATGGCTCTGATACTTTTGCCAAAAATTTAGACCACCATAAGATTATAGCAATAGCAACTCCTATCAATGTTCCAAGTCCAAATCCTACAATTGTTTCATATACTGTTACTTTTACATGTTTTAGTAAATCGTTTGATGTCAAATGTGTAAATGTACTCCATATTCTACTTGGTTGGCTTGTTATAAAACTGTCTATTATTTTTGCGTTTGCTAAGGCTTCCCAAATCACTAAAAATCCTATTAAAATTGTTAATTGAGTGGCTACTACTAGCAATTTTTTTCTTTTTACTTTTTTTAAATATTTTTTTCTTTCTTGTGATATCTTATTTTTCATCTACACCAAGCTCCTTCCATAAGCAGTCAAAATATCTGCTGAATTTAGGACTTTGTCTGCAATTTATTGGTGTTCTATTTTCCATTTCAAAATCAATTTTGTGGATATCTTTTATTGTTCCGGGCCTTTTGCTTAATACAAGCACTCTGTCTGACATACTTATTGCTTCTGATATGTCATGTGTTACGATTAGTGCCGTAATTTTTTCTTTTCTTAATATTGTATAAATATCTTCTGTTACCATTATTCTTGTTTGATAATCTAATGCTGAAAATGCTTCGTCTAAAAGTAATATTTTGGGCTTTACTGCAAGTGTTCTAATTAGCGCAACTCTTTGCCTCATTCCTCCTGATAATTCTGATGGATATTTGTTTTTGAAATCGTATAAATTATATTTTTTTAGTAGCTCTTTTACATATTCAATATTTTCTTTTGTTTTTATTCCTTTTATTTCTAGCCCAAATAGTGTATTACTTAATATATTTCTCCATTCTAATAGACAGTCTCTTTGTAGCATATATCCTATTTTGGGTGATATTCCGCTGACTTTTTCTCCTTCTATGTAGATTTCTCCTTCTGTTTTTTCTTCTAGACCTGCTATTATTGATAGTAGTGTTGATTTTCCGCATCCGCTTGGTCCTATTATGCTTACAAATTCTCCTTCTTTTATTCTGAAATTTACATTTTTTAGTGCTTGTATTTCGTCTTCTTTGTTTTGGTATTTTTTTCCTATATTTTTGACTTCTAGTATGTTTTTCATAAATTGCCTCCTTTTATTTATCCTAATATATTTTATGTAAAATTCAGAATATAGGTTACTTTATTTTTATATTACAGTTCGTAAAGTATAATGCTTGAAATGTAAAAATAGTAATAGCTTTAAAGCTATTGCTATTTTCTTAAATATTTATACTTTCAAATTTTGTCTTACTAATTAGTTCTGAAATTTGATATATCAACTTTTGTTGTTCAGGAGAACATCTATCCAAAATAATTCTAAAATCTTCTCTTAAATAATCTTTAGATGTAGTATTGCTACCTGTTAATAAATATGATGGTGATACATTTAAAATTTCTGCTATTTGTGTTAATCTCTTTAAATTCACATGTGCTTTACCAGTCTCTACTCTACTTAAAAAAGCAATTGAAATATCTAATCTATCTGCTAAATTTTCTTGAGTCATCTTTTGTTCTGTTCTAGCTTCTTTTATTCTTCTGCCAATAACACTATAATCTGGTGACATCTACCTTCCCTCCTTTTTCCTTGTTTGTAAATATATCACCTATACGGATATAAGTCAATATTTTTTAATTAATTCGTAAATATTTATTTTTTATTGTTCCTACAATTTAATTTTCTAATTTTTAATTAGATATTTTTAATTTTCATAATTGTTTTTAGAACTTTTGATTTTTTATTTTTTAAATTTAAGTTATCCAATTCGTTTATTTTTAGCATATTATAAGAAAATTTTATTTTGTTATCTGAATATTCTATGTAATTTATCTTGTTGTATTTTTTGTTTTTTGAGTTTTCCCATTTTTGCTTTCCTGTATATATAACTATAGGTATTACAATTGGATTTCTTGTCTTTTGTAATCCCTTATTTTGATTCCACTGTTTTATCAGGTTTGATGAATGTTCAAACATTTTGTAAGCAATGTTTATATCAATTTTTTCTATCTCTTTAATAACTATAAAAATTTCTTTATTTTGAATCTTGGAAATTATAACATTGTTGGTATTTTTATCTGTTTTTGCCTTTATTTTGTTACAATATTGAATATCATAATTCCCTATTAAATTATCTAAATTAAAAAATTCGTCTAAAAAATTTTTAAGTTCTTTTTTGTCTTTTATAACTTCTATAATTGGTGATTTATCTATTGTTTTTTCACTATTTTTTATTTCATATTTTACAATTTCTTCTCCAATTCTTTTTACTCCGTTATTTTCTCCATTTTGCTCACAATCCATGAAATCATTATAGGAGAAATATATCATATGGCCTCCTTTCTATACAAATCTTAAAATATAATAAATTATGTAGGGTATTAAATTGAATTATAATTTTAATATCTGATTTTAATATATTTTTTTATAAGATGATTAATTAAACTTGAAATAATTTTAAATCTATTTTTTCGAAAAAATTTATCTGTTTTTATAGTAACATAAAAAGGTAACAATTGCAATTACTTTTTCAATTGTTACCTAAATTATAATTTTTCGTAAAATTTCTTTGTAGAATTTTGTTGCATTTTTTATTATTTTGTCGATTTTTATTTGTATTATTACAACTTTTTTAATTTAAATAATTACATATTAATAAAATTACTCATAAATATTATAATTAATTATTAATCTTTTGTCTTACATACTCATACAAAATTATTCCTGTCGCAACTGATGCATTCAAACTTTCTGTCTTTCCAAGCATTGGTATTTTTATTTTTTCATCTGCCATTTTTTGAATCTGAGGTTCAACACCCTTTGCTTCATTTCCTATAATAATCACTTTTTTATTAAAATTGATATCATATAAGCTATTGTTTGTTTGAAGTGAACTTACAACTAGTTTAAAATTATTTTTTTGTATTTCTTTTAGTGTTTGCTCTAAATCTGCACATTCTATAATTTTAATTCTAAAAATTGCTCCCATTGTTGAACGTACAACTTTTGGGTTATAACAGTCAGCTGTTCTTTTTGATACTAATATTTGATTTAGTCCTATACTATCAACAGTTCTAAGTATTGTTCCTAGATTTCCTGGATCTTGTATATCATCTAATACAACTATTATGTCTTGGTTGTAATCAATGTTATTTTCATTGTTGTTTCTTCCTATTATTGCCATTATTCCTTGTGGTGCATTTACATCTGACATTGTTTTTAATATATTTTCAGTTACATATACACAGTTATATTTTGCAATCTCATACATTAAGTCTTTTGGAATTATTCCTGAATCTTCGCAATTGTCACAAATTATGATTTGCTTGATATTTGCTTTTTCTTCAATTGCCTCTTTTACTAATTTTATTCCTTCTATAATAAATTCCTGGCTTTGGTCTCTGTATTTTTTTTCTTTTAGTTTTTTTACATATTTTACAAATTCATTATCTTTACTTGTAATTACTTGCATATTTTTGCCTCCACTTGCAAGTTGTCAAAAGGGACGCCCCTTTTTGACAACCTTTTTTTATTTATTTAACATTGCTGTCAAAGGGAGGTTCCCTCTGACATAATTAACAAATTTTTGAAAATATCGTTACAGTTCAGTAAGAAAATATTACCTAAATAATTTTAAAGAATGTCCCCTAATCCCTCCAAAAAGGGAGAAAAAGGAACGTCCCTAAATCCCTTTCAAAAATTCTGTTACATCACTTAAAATTTGTCTTTCATTTGTTGTTCCAATATCTAATGTAATCATAGTCTTAATACCTGGTGAAAATTTGATTCTATTACCATATGCTTTAATCAAATTTTGTAAATCAATTTCATATTTACTTTGTTCAAAAGTAAATACAACGGCAGTTCTTTTACTTGCAATTTTACTTATTGCAAATGGTTTTGCCAAGAATTTTATTCTTGCAATATCTAATAAGTTTTCTAATTCAGCAGGCATATTTCCAAATCTGTCTATGATTTCGTCTACAACATTTTGGATGTCTTCTTCTTTTTTGCATAATGCTATGTTTTGATATACTTCTATTTTTTGTGCTGAGTCTGGTATGTATTCATCTGGTATATAACTTGTTACATTTAAGTCTATTTGTATGTCTATTTCTGGCTCTACCTCTACACCTTGCATTTCTTTTACTACTTCGTCTAGTAGTGTGCAATATGTGTCATATCCTACTTGTTCTAGGTGACCTGATTGTATTTCTCCAAGTATGCTTCCTGCTCCTCTGATTTCTAGGTCTCTCATTGCTATTTTGAATCCTGAACCAAATTCTGTGAATTCTTTTATTGCTTTAAGTCTCTTGTCTGCTTCTTCTGAAAGTATTTTGTCTTTTCTATATGTGATGTATGCATATGCTTGCCTGTCTGACCTTCCGACTCTACCACGAATTTGATATAATGCTGCAAGTCCCATTCTGTCTGCATGTTCTACTATAATTGTGTTTGCATTTGCTATATCAATTCCTGATTCTAATATTGTTGTACATACTAAAACATTCGATTTTTTTTCAATAAAGTCTTGCATTATTTCTTCTATTTGATTTCCTGTCATTTGTCCGTGTGCATAACTTACAGTTGCCTCTGGTACAAGTCTTGATATTTCGTCTGCCTTTTTCTGTATTGTATCTACTCTGTTATAAATATAAAATACTTGACCATCTCTTTCAAGTTCTTTTGTTATTGCCTCTTTTATAACCTCTTGGTCATATTCCAATACATAAGTTTGAACTGGTTTTCTGTTGTGAGGTGGTTCGTAAATTACTGACATATCTCTTATTCCAACTATTGACATATGCATTGTTCTTGGTATTGGTGTTGCAGTCATTGTTAAAACATCTATATTTGATTTGTACTGTTTTATTTTTTCTTTTGCTTTTACACCAAATCTGTGCTCTTCGTCTATTATTAATAGTCCAATGTCTTTGAATTCAACGTCTTTACTTAATAATCTGTGTGTTCCAACTACGATGTCTACCTCACCTAATTTTAATTTTCTGATAACTTCATTTTGATATTTCGCGCTTTTGAATCTGTTTAGTATTTCCACTTTTATTGGAAAGTCTTTCATTCTATCTCTGAATTCTTCATATTGTTGTTGAGCCAAAACTGTTGTTGGTACTAAGTATGCTACTTGTTTATGGTCCATTACTGCTTTAAATGCTGCTCTTATAGCAACTTCTGTTTTTCCATATCCAACATCACCACATAAAAGTCTATCCATTGGTCTTTGATTTTCCATATCTTTTTTTACTTCTTCTATGCACCTTAATTGGTCATCTGTTTCTTGATATGGAAATTTGTCTTCAAACTGTTGTTGCCAAGGTGTATCTGGGCTGAACGCATATCCTTTTGCCTTTTCTCTTTTGGCATATAATTCTATTAATTCTCTTGCAACAGCTCTTAAATTTTTCTTTACTTTCTCTTTTGTTTTTATCCAGTCTTTGCTTCCTAAACTGTTCATTGGTGGATTTATTGCATCTCCACCTGTGTATTTTCTAATTGCATCTAATTGGCTTGTTGGTACATATAAAATTGCATCATCTTTATATTTTAATTTGATATAGTCTTTTGTTGTTTTGTCTGCAGTTATAGTATTTACACCAACAAAAAGTCCTATACCATAATTTTTGTGTACAACATAGTCACCAACTTTCAAGTCTGCAAATACTACTTTTTCTCCTTCTTTAAAAGCTTGATTTGCAAATGTTTTTTTCTTTTTTCCGCCATCAATTAAATCATCTGCCGAAATTACAACTTGATTTATTTCGTAGTTTTCAAATCCTTCTGTTATTTTTCCAATTGATATTGTTACAATATTTTCGGTTGATTTTACTATAATTGTTTTATCTAATTTTTCTTCTATTTTGCATAGTATGTCTTCTTTTTCTAGCAGTTCTTTTAGTTTCTTTGCTTTTTCTTTATTTTCAACCATTACATATATGCTTTTTTTCTCTTTGTTCCATTTATTTAAATTTTCAAATAAATTTTCAATTTCACTCTTGTAATAATTGATTTCTCTATATTCAAAATGATATCTTTGTGCTTGTTTTTTAGTTACTGCATCTTGTTTTTCTAAATATATTATATGATATTTAATTTCTAAGCTTTCAAAATCAACGCTCATTGTGCTTGTTAATGCTTCTGGTACTATTTTTTCTTTTTCTATTAAGTTTTTACTCAAGTTTTCAATATCTTGTAAGATATTCATTTCTCTTTGTTCAACTTTATTTACTTCGTCTACCATAATCAAGCATTCTTTACTCATGTAATCAATTAATGTTTCTTGTTCTTTGTAAAATTCGTCAAAATATTTGTCTATTTTGCTTATGTAATTTCCTGCTTTTATTTGTTCTAGGTCTTCTTCTATTATTTCGTCTTGTTTTCCTTCTGTTAGTTTTTGTCTGATTCTTTTACAAATATTTTCTATTTTATCGTCTAAAACATACTCATTTGCTGGATATATTTTGGCTTTTTCTAGTGTTGATATTGACCTTTGACTGCTTATGCTGAAGTTTCTGATTGAGTCAACTTCGTCTCCCCATAGTTCAATTCTTATACCAGTTTTGTCATCAGCAGAAATGTCAACAATTCCACCTCTAACACTGAATTGTCCTCTTCCTTCTATTAGGTCACATCTTGAATACCCCATATTCACTAGACTTTTTTTGATATCTTCTAGGTTATGGATGTCTCCTACTTTGAATTCTAATGTGTTTTTGTAAAGTGCTTTTTTGGATGGCAATTTTTGCATTAGAGCTTCTATTGTTGTTACTACTATCAAGTTTTTCTTTTCTTTTATTTTGTTTAGTGTTTCTATTCTTTCATATGGCAAGTCTTTGCTTTCTGCGATATAGTCATATGTTACTACTTCTTTTTTAGGAAAAAATACTACTTTTTCTTTGTCAAATGTTTGTAAATTTTGTACTATTTTTTTTGCTTGTATTTCGTTGTATGTTACTAGTAATATTGACTTTTTGTTGTATCCGTTTATTGCAGATACTAGTTCTGTCATTCCAACGCTAGTTAAGCCCGATATTGATATCGGACTTTTTTCTTTTTCTATTTGGTTACTTAAATCTATAAATTTTTGTGATTTTCCTAGTTCTCCTATTATGGTGTTCATTTTTCTCATCCTTCCTGAATGCAACAATTGGTTGAAAAAGAGTTTTGCTCTTCTTCAACCTTTTTTGTTTTTTTATTGTACCACATTAACTAATTTTTTTAAAGGATTTTGGAAAAATTAGTTACAATTTTTTGACTTTTTATGTAAATTGTTGTATAATATATTTATAGTAACTTATTAATTTACACAAAAATCCTACCATAACTTTGGTAGGTAGAAAAGGTCAAATATGAGCAATAACAAAAAATTAAAAACAAGTAGCAAAGTTTCACCGATTGATATTATTTGCAGTAACTGCAATGGAGCTTATTTTTCAAATGATGGAGCAAAACGTCAGCATGATGTCCTTAAAAACTTGGGCGGAATTCCATCCGATTGTGTTGATTCCAGTATTGACGGGCATAAGTGTCCATTTATTACAGGAGCCGCATATGAGCGTGGTAATCACACTCACGAAATACCAAAGCATGGAGATGGTAGCTACAAAGTGCCAACATTAGTTTAATTTTAAGGGAGAGTAGAATTTATTCTATCTCTCCCACTTTTCTTTTTAAAACAAATCCAAAAATTGATATTTTATATATTAGCTTTTTTATTTTTACATTTTAACAACCAATTTATTAAATTTAGAATTAATATAATTTTTAAGTTTAGTCATAAACACCTGAGGTTCAATCTCTTTTTTTGCAACCATATCTAAGCCCTTCTCCCAACTAGCAGTAAGTTTTGGATTAAGCATATCAGGCATAGAAAAATTAACAATATCATAAATAATTTCACCTTTATTTGTAGGAGTAATAATTTGAGTCTTTTTATTTATTTCAATATACTTAATCCTTTCCAATTTTTCAATAATTCCACCACGAGTAGCACTTGTACCAATTCCAGCACCTTTTATTTGTTCACGAAGTTCTTCATCTTCAATAAGTTTTCCCGCATTTTCCATAGCAAGAATTATTGAACCAGAATTATATCTTGAAGGTGGTGATGTTTCCGCTTCTTTTATTTCATAATTCTTTACTAAAACTTCTTGACCTTTTTTTAATTTTTTCAAAATCTCTAAGTTTGTATCGTCTGTTTTTTCCACATTTTGTGCATCTTCTGTGGATTTTTCAGTTGTATTTTTCCCTGTTGATTTTGAAATTTCTAAATATCCTTTATTAACACAAACTTTTCCACTTGCATAAAATGTTTCACCTTCAACATCAACTGTTACTTGTACTTTGTTATATTCTGCTGGTGGATAAAAAATTGCTAAAAATCTTTTTACTATTAATTTATAAATTTGTTTTTGCAATTCTGGTAATCTATCATAATTTTCATATCCTTGACCTGTTGGAATTATCGCATAGTGATCTGTTATTTTGCTATCATTTACATATTTTGTTTTTGCCAAATTATTTGTTGGATATTTTTCTTCTACCATTTTCTTTACAAATCCTTGTATTTCTTCGTCTTTAAATCCTTTGGCAATTCCATTTAGATTTTTAGAAATTTCTTTGGCAACTGCAGTTGATAGTACTCTCGCATCTGTTCTTGGGTATGTAACTAATTTCTTTTCATATAAATTTTGAATAACATCTAGTGTCTCTTCTGGCTTTATTTTAAACCTTTTTGTACATTCATTTTGAATTTCTGCTAAGTTGAATAATAATGGAGCATTTTCTTTTTGTTTTGATTTTTTTAACTCTGTAATTATTGCTTTTTTGCCTTGTAATGAAACTATAAAATCTTTTGCTTTTTGTTCATTTTTGAAGCCTGACTCATTATATAATAATGGTGATTCAAATAATTTTGAGTTTTCGTTTACTTTCCATTCTGCTTTAAATGCTGAATTTTCGTCACCGAATTCTCCTACTATTTTGTAATATTTTGTTTTGACAAAGTTTCTAATTTCTCTTTCTCTTGAAACTATCATTCCCAAAACACAGGTCATAACACGTCCAACTGAAATTGATGCCTTTTCTTCATTTATTTTATTTGCCAATGTTCTACCTTGTGTAATTGACAGTAATCTTGAAAAATTAATTCCTATTAAATAGTCTTCTTTTGCTCTTAAATATGCACTATCTGATAAACTATCATATTCTGAAGAATCTTTTGCCTCTCTTATTCCCCTTAATATTTCCTCTTCTGTTTGTGAATCTATCCACACTCTTTTAACTTTTGCTTTTGGATTTGGATGTGCCATCATTAAAACAAGCCTTTGGATATATTCTCCTTCTCGCCCAGAGTCTCCTGCATTATAGATTTCTTCTACATCTTTTCTTTGCATTAAGCCTTGAACTATATTAAATTGATTTTGAACATTTGATATTACTTCATATTTCCATTCTTTTGGTATAAATGGAAGTGTATCTAATCTCCAAAATTTTAGTTTTTCGTCATATTTTTCTGGATAGCTCATTGTTACTAAATGTCCTACACACCATGTTATTATCCATTCATTTGATTCTATGTATCCATTTTTTCTTGGAGCTGTTATTTTTAATGCTTTTGCAAATTCCATTGCTACTGATGGCTTTTCTGTTATTAATAATTTTTTGCTCATTTTATCATCCTTTTTCTTCTAGATATTTTTTTGCTTTTTCGTGTATCACTTTAAATTTTTCGGCTGTATCTTTTTTTGTAAAATTAAATCTGTTATATAATTGATTTATATAGTTTTTCTCTTTATATATTTTTAGTGTTGGTTTAAAATACAAACCATATATATATGCAAAATGTGCTACTAATAAATCTCCACTTGTTTCTATATTTTTAAACTTTATATGTTTATCTTCTATGAATTCTCTGTATATTTCATTTGTTACTATTTCATTATTCATATTGTCAGTTTCCCATATTGTTTTTTCTTCCCCTGTTATAAAAAGATAAAATAAGTCAGCTCTATCTGCATCTCTTATTAATTTTGCATGTAATAGTTGTCTTTCTGTTAGACCTTCTTCCATTATGTCATCTCTGTTATGATTTAAAATTGCTAATTTTATTATTTCATCAAATTCATCTGTTTCTATAAAGTTTCTGATTAGTCCATCTTCAAATAAAATTTTTGCGCCAAGTTCTCCGTGATTTACGCTTTTTCCGTCTACAAATGTATGATATAAGCGTATTTGTTCAAATCTTCCTATATCATGTAATAATCCTATTAGTTCTGCTAATTGTATATCTTCTTCACTTAATTTTAATTCTTCTGCGATTTTTCTGGCCAAATTTGATACTCTTTCTATGTGTTCAATTTTTAATTTTACTTGTTTATCTTCTGGATTATAATTTTTAACATATTCTTTAAATGCTTCTTTTGCTTTTGTTATATCTATTTTCATTTTTTCTTTCCTTTCTTACTGTTAAAAACTAAGGCTATTAGTTTTCTTTTGCTTTGTCAGTTACATATTCATTTGCTAGTTTTCTTATTTCATTTACTCTTTCTCGTGTTTTTGTATCCTCAAAATTGTATCTATCTAATATATTGTTTATATAGTCTTTTTCTTTTAAAATTTGAAAACTTGTTGTAAAGTTTATATCAAAAATAAGGGCAAGTACACATGTGATGTCATCTATGTATTTTAATATTACATTTTTTTCTTTTATTACCATGTTTTCGCTCATAAATTGATTATAAATCTTATCTGCCAATATTGATTTATTTATTATTTTTTCTTGACCTTTATAAAAAATTTTTCCTGATTCATATATAATGTCTATTTTGTCTGCATCTCTTATTAATTTTGCAAAAAGTAGTTCTTCTTCTGTAAGTCCTTCTTCTATTGCAAATTTATTATGATTTATTATGGCTTTTCTTATTATTTCGTCATATTTGCTTGGCTCTATAAATTTTCTTATCATCCCATCTTCAAATAAAACTTTTGCTCCATAATCTCCATGATCAAAGCCTTCTATATTGTCTCCTAGGCCTATTTCTGTATATTGCTTGAATCTTCCTGTGTCATGTAAAAGTCCTATTAAAGTTGCTATTTGTATTTGTTCTTCGCTTAATTTTAAGTTTGTTGCTATTTGCTTTGCATTTTCCATTACTCTTAGTGAATGTAATTGTTTTCTTTTTACATTTTCATCTTCTAAATTGTATTTTTCTGTGTATTTTATAAATTCCTTTTGTGCTTCTTCTATATTTATTTCCATTTGTTTACTTCCTTTCCTAATGAATTATAACATAATAATTATTTTTTTCAAGTTGCAGTTAACAGTTTTTTTAAAAAGTATTGAAACATCTGTATTTTTGGTATATAATAGCACTTATCAATGATAATACGAAAGGAGCACAAAAATGGCTTACAATTTTAAAGAAATAGAAAAAAAATGGCAAGAAAAATGGGACAAAGAAGGAACATTCAATGCCAAAGATGATTATACAATGAAAAAATGGTACGGACTAATAGAATTTCCATATCCATCAGGACAAGGTCTACATGTTGGACATCCTCGTAGTTACACAGCATTAGATATTATTGCAAGAAAAAGAAGACTACAAGGATATAATGTTTTATTTCCAATAGGATTTGATGCATTTGGTTTACCTGCTGAAAACTATGCAATAAAAACAAATGTACATCCTAAAATAACAACAGCTCAAAATATAGCTCACTTTACAGAGCAATTAAAATCTTTAGGATTTTCTTTTGACTGGTCTAGAAAAATTGACACAACAGACCCTGAATATTATAAATGGACACAATGGATTTTCATTCAATTATATAAACATGGTCTAGCATATAAAACAACAATGCCTATAAATTTCTGTACTGGTTGCAAAGTTGGTTTAGCAAATGAAGAAGTTGTTAACGGTGTTTGTGAAAGATGCGGAAGCCCTGTTGTTCAAAAGGAAAAATCTGAATGGATGCTAAAAATTACTGATTATGCTCAAAAATTAATAGATGATTTAGACGATGTTGATTTCTTAGAGAAAATCAAAGTTCAACAAAAAAATTGGATTGGTAGATCAGAAGGTGCAGAAGTTAATTTCAAAATTGCTAATATGGATAAAGATTTAACTGTTTACACAACAAGACCTGACACTTTATTTGGGGCAACTTATATGGTTATATCACCAGAACATCCTATTTTAAAAGAGTTAGAAGATAAAATTGAAAACTTAGATGAAGTTCAAGAATATCAAAAACAAGCAAGTTTAAAATCAGCGTTTGAGCGTTCTGAATTGAATAAAGAAAAAACAGGTGTTGAAATTAAAGGAATCACTGCTATAAATCCATTAACAAATAAGGAAATTCCAATTTGGATTTCTGATTATGTTTTAATTACATATGGTACTGGTGCAATAATGGCAGTTCCTGCTCATGATACTCGTGATTATGAATTTGCTAAAAAATTCAATTTACCAATTGTTCAAGTTTTAGAAGAAGAAACAGGTAGACCACATGAAAATGAATTTTCAAAAAAATCTATTGTTGCAATTGTGTATGATGAAAAAAATGATAAGTTTTTAACTATAAATTGGCATAAAAATGGTGGTAGATTATTTATTGGTGGAACTAGAAAAGAAAATGAATCTGCTTTAGATTGTGCCATTAGAGAAATAACAGAAGAAACTGGTTATACAGATTTCTCTTTGTTAGAAGAATTGCCTTTGATTCACCATCACTATTATGCATATAATAAAGATAAATATTTCAATATTGATTCAACAGGATTTTTATTTAAATTAAATAGTTCAAATAAAGTTGAGAAAAATTTAGATGACGATGAAAACTTTGATGTTGAATGGGTTTCAAGAAATGAATTGAATGAAATTACTGATGCATTACATAAGAAAACTTTTGAATATTCTCAAAATTTGGGTGCTATGGTTGGAGACGGAATCCATATTAATTCTGAATTCTTAAATGGTTTGAATAAACAAGATGCTATTAATAAAGTAATAAAATATTTAGAAGATAATCATATTGGTACTAAAAAGGTTAATTACAAATTGCGTGACTGGGTATTTTCTCGTCAAAGATATTGGGGCGAACCTATTCCAATGGTTTATTGTGAAGATTGCGGTTGGGTTCCACTTGACGAAAAAGACTTACCTTTAAGATTACCAGAAGTTGAAGAATTTACACCTGGAGAAAATGGTGAATCACCTTTAGCAAAACAAACAGACTGGATTAATACAACTTGTCCTCATTGTGGTAAACCTGCAAAAAGAGAGACAGATACAATGCCTCAATGGGCTGGTTCTTCTTGGTATTTCTTAAGATATATGGATCCACATAATGATAAAGAACTTGCATCAAAAGAAGCTTTAAAATATTGGTCACCTGTTGACTGGTACAATGGTGGTATGGAACATACAACTTTACACTTATTATATTCAAGATTTTGGCATAAATTTTTATATGATATTGGTGTTGTTCCTACAAAAGAACCATATCAAAAACGTACTTCTCATGGAATGATTTTGGGAACAAATGGTGAAAAAATGTCTAAATCTAAAGGAAACGTTATTAACCCAGATGATATAGTAAATGAATTTGGTGCAGATACTTTCAGAGTTTATGAAATGTTCATGGGGCCATTTGACCAAGTTGCTGCATGGTCTATGGAAAGTATCCGTGGATGCGGTAAATTTTTAGACAGAGTATGGAATATGCAAAATATGTTGGTTGATGGTGATTCATATTCACCAGAAGCTGAAAAAATGATGCATAAAGCAATTAAGAAAGTTTCTCAAGATATTGAAGATATGAAATTTAATACTTCTGTATCTACATTTATGACAATGGTTAATGAATTCTACAAAATTGGTAAAATTAATAAAGCTGAATTTAAAACATTCTTAACTTTATTAAATCCATTTGCACCACATATCACTGAAGAACTTAATAAAATTGCTGGTTTTGAAGATGATGTTTCTACATACTCTTGGCCAGAATATGATGCAGAAAAAACTGTTGATGATGAAATTACTTTACCTATTCAATTTAATGGAAAATTAAAGGCAACTATAACTATTTCTGTTGATGAAGATGAATCTTCTGTTAAAGGAAAAGTTCATAATGCTATTGATTCTAAATTGGATGGTAAGATTATTGTTAAAGAGATTTATGTTAAAAATAAAATTTATAATGTTGTTGTTAAATAATATTTATAAAATTTAATAACTGTGATTTTCATTGACTTTATATATATTGAGTAAGATGTAATTTGCATTTGTGATTTAATAGTTAATTATATACCCTATTGATTTTTGTGTTCAATAGGGTATTTCTTTGGAATTAATACGCTTGAACTGCTGAATTTAAAGCATAGATTTTATTATCGTGATCGTCTAATCTTTCTTCACATTTTTCTATCCTTTTGTTTTCTGAATCAAATTTTTTTATGTGCCCTGTAACTACATCTAATAAAACTTGTAGTTTTTCTCCATGGTCGTTTTCTATTACTGCTACTGATTGACTTATTTTGTCTATTTTATTATCCATGTTTTGCTGTCTTTCTTCGATTTTGTCAACTCTGTTTATTAGTTTTTCTTGACCTTCAAATAATTGTTTTTGTCCTTTAAATAGTTCTTTTTGCCCTTTTTTTAAATCAAATAATATTTTATCTCTTTCTTCTTGTCCTTTGAATAATTCTTCCTGTCCTCTGAATAGCTCTTCTTGTCCTCTTTTTAAATCCAATAATATTTTGTCTCTTTCTTCTTGTCCTCTTTTTAAGTCCAATAATATTTTGTCTCTTTCTTCTTGTCCTCTTTTTAAGTCCAATAATATTTTGTCTCTTTCTTCTTGTCCTTTCTTTAAATCTAATAACATTTCTTTTATTTTATTATTTTCCATTTTCCATACCTCCCTTCATAAAATAATATTTAAACACAAACAATATTATAAAATGTAAAATTACACTTCTTTGTTTTTGTTAGTAAACATATTATAACACCATATATCAAAATATGTCAATAAAAAATTTTTGACAAAATTCGACAATAAGTTAAGTATAGTTACAGTCCATAGTTTACAAATTATCAAAATGAAATTAATGATTTTTTTTACTTTATTATAAAAATTGTAATAAAAATTTAATATTTTCTTAATATTTCTGTAACATTCCTTTATGTATTTTATTGTATAATATATTTAGTGATTTTTTAAGGAGAAATTTATGAGCGTAGAATCAGATTTAAAAAAAGATGGAATTATAGTAATAAAAAAATTAGATACATTAAAAATCAACTCTATAGCAAGAAATGTCGCTATTAGATTATGCGAAACTTTTCCTGATTTTAATCTTAATCAAAATGATTTATTTATTAAATTATCAAGATTAGATATGTATATTGCAAAAATGCCTGAAGGAATGGCAGAGGCAAATTACTTTTACAAAAATACTTCTATATATTTTAATAATCATATTGCTGACGAGGATTTAGAAGAGTTTGCTATTCATGAATGCATACATTATATTCAGGAAATAAAAGATAAAAAGAATTATTTATTGCGTATGGGGTTGTGTGATTATACAGAATTCAAAATATATGGATTAGGTTTAAATGAAGCTGCTGTGCAACTTATGGCATCTAAGGTTTTAGGTATTCCTAAAGAATATGTAAAATATTTCAATATCACTTTCGAAACAAATAGCCCTTCTTATTATCCATTAGAGTGTTGCCTTGTTAACCAACTCGCATATCTTGTTGGAGAAGATGTTTTATTTGAAAGTACTATTAATAGCAATGATAATTTTAAAAATAAATTTATTGAAATTGTTGGTTATAAAAACTTTATGCATATCCAAGATAATATTGATAAACTTTTAATGGCTGAAGAAGAGATTATCAAAATTAATAATAAAATTATTCAAGTTGATGATAGAAATAAAAAAGTTGATAATATGATTAAAAAGATAAATTCTTTGAAAGATAGTATAACATCAACATTTATGAAAACTCAAAATCTTATTGTTTCAAGCTATTTTGATAAAGTATTTTTTGAAATTAATGATTTAGAGGATATTGAGACTTATAGAAGAAAATTATATAATTTTAAAGATTACTTAGGTTCTACTGATGGATATACTTTCTTTAATGATTATTATGTTGATAAAATGATGGATTTGGAAGATAAATATAATTTATTGGAGAATGTTCCTACTGACCCATCTATGTATTTGATTAAAAAGAAAACTTCTAAATTTTTAGCTATTTTCAGATATATTAAAAATTTATTTGTACATAATGGTGCTCAAAGAAATGTTGATAGTTTTGAAAATAATATTAATAAATAATTAAGTCATAAACGAAAAGGAGATTTGAGCTAGAATATAACTCAAATCTCTTTTTCTATATTACTTTTTTTAATCCATTTTTTATTTATTTTCTAAGTATTCTTTTATTGTTTCTGATGCATCTCTTCCAGAACGTGCAGCCCAAGCTACGGTTCCTTTACATCCTGCCAAATCTCCACCTGCAAATATTTTTGAATTAGAAGTTTGATATTTGTCGTTGATTATTACATTTCCCCATTTGTTTAAAGTTAGTCCTAAATCTAAAACTTCGTCTGAAACATTACTTCCTAATGCCATTACTACATAATCTGTCTTTATTTCATAATTACTTCCTTCAATATTAACTGGCACTAATCTTTTTTCTCCTTCTTTTTGAACTAGTTCTGTTTTTATAAGTTCTAGTTCTTCAACTTTGTTATCTCCTTTTATTTCAACAATATTATTTTGAAATAAGAATTTTATTCCCTCATTTTTTGCATCTTCAATTTCTTTTTTTTCTGCTGGCATTTGTTCTTCTGCTCTTCTATAAATTACATTTACCTCTTTTGCTCCGTAGTCTCTTTATTGTTCGTGCGCAGTCCATTGCAACATTTCCACCACCTATTACAGATACCGTTTTGTCTGCATAGTCTGGATGCATATTGTATTCTAGCAATTCATTTCCGCCATATACTCCTTCTAGTTTTTCGCCATTTACTCCCATTTGTGCTGATTTATTTGCACCTATACTTATGAATATTGCATCATATTCTTTTTCTAATTCTTCTAGATTTAAATTTTTTCCTAGTTCTTTGTTGTACTCTACATTTATTCCTAAATCTAAAATTCTTTTCACTGTTTCTTGTACTCTTGTTTTTGGTAATCTGAATTCTGGTATTCCATGAACTAGTAGTCCGCCTAGATAGTTGTATTTTTCATATATTGTGATTTTTACTCCATCTTTTGCTAAAAATGCTGCACATGTTAGTCCTGCAGGTCCTCCTCCTATTATTGCAACTTTTTTATTTGATAAGTTTTTGCTATTTTGTGATATTTTTTCTGCTTTAATTGTATCTGTGCCTTCTGCTTCTTGCATTGCTTCTTTTAGACTATAGTTTTCTTCTTCTGCTTTTTCAAATATGAAGTTTTCTATGTCTCCTATATTTACTGGTTCTCCTTTTATTCCTCTTACACAACTTCCTTGGCATTGTTTCATATGTGGGCATATTTTCCCGCATATACCTGGTAATACTGTTGTTTGTGATAGTATTTCATATGCTTGTTTATAATTTTTCTCTTTTACCGCTTTTATAAAGTCTGGAATGTTGTTTTCTAGTGGACATCCTTTTACAGAACATGGTTTTATTTTGCAGTTTAGACAATAATTTACTTTTTCTTTTATTTCTTCCATATTTTTCTTCCTTTTTAATTAACTTTTGAGATTTATCTTTTCTTTTGTTCAAATCATTTTCGTTATTTTCATATTTTCTGTGTTTTTCTCAATTTTTATTTTATTATAAAATTTTAAGGTAGTCAATGGGACTGACTACCTTTTCGGGGTTATTTCATAAAATAACTTTGCATCTTTTATAATTTTATTATCACTATATAATGTTTTTACTCTGTTATATCATTCATTCTTTCCATAACTAACTGCAAATCCTTTATAAAATCAACTTTTTTTGTTTCATCTCTCAAAAGTGCTGCCGGATGCCATGTTGGCATATACATTATTCCTTTTTTCTCAACCCATTTTCCTCTTGAAGCAGTAATTCCATATTCTTTTCCTAAAATATTTTTTAGTGCTACACTTCCTAATAAAACTATTATTTTAGGTTTTACCAACATAACTTGGTTTCTTAGATAATTTAAGCATGCATTTACTTCATCATCTTCTGGATTTCTATTTGCTGGTGGTCTACATTTTACAACATTTGCAATGTATACTTCTTCTCTTTTTATTCCCAAAATTCCAAAAGCCATATTCATAAGTTTTCCAGCCCTGCCAACAAAAGGTTCTCCTAACCTGTCCTCGTCTGCTCCAGGTCCCTCACCTATAAACATTATATCTGCATTTTTGTTACCTACTCCAAATACTATGTTTTGTCTTGTTTTGCACAACTTACATTTATTACAATTTAATATTGAATTTTCTAGTTCTTCCCATGTTTCAAACATTGCTACACCTCTTAATATATATTTTACATCCTTTTGGGGACGGTTCTGTTTGGGACATTTTTTATAAGGTTTTCTTCTAAAATGTCTTCTGCCTACTTATTTTCAGCATTGTCATTTTTTTCCAGAATGTCCTTTTAAGAACCGTCCCCAAAAGGACATTCTACTAATTTTATTTTTATATTTTCGTCTGTGTTTATTTCTGCTTTTGTACCTATTGGAATTACTGTTTTTCTTTCTATATGCCCAAAATTATTTGATTTTATTATTGGAAATTTATATTCACCATTCAAAACATCCATTATTATTTTTTCAAGGGATATTCCGCTTTCATGTTCATAATTACCTATCCATAGACCTTTTATTTTATCAAATACTCCATTTTGTTTCATGTAATATATATTATTGCTTGTTGCTTCTGGGTCTGTTTCAAATCCTAATTCTTCTAAAAATAAGATTTTGTCTGTAAAGTCTAATGAATATTTTCCTGCTACCATTCCTCGTGTTAATGAAAGATTTCCGCCTATTAGCTCACCCTCTGCTTTTCCTTTTTGAATTGTTACATATTCTTCATTTTCTGGTCCGAATTCTAAGTTTCCATCTACAAATCTGTTTAATGCTTGTTTGTAACTATAGTCTGTTTCATCTGTTGCTATTGTTTTAAAATTTGTCCCGCTAAATGTTACTAGTCCTGTTTTTTCTGTTATCATGTTTGTAATTGATGTTATATCACTATAACCACATATTATTTTAGGATTTTTCTTTATGAGTTCATAGTCTAAAAATTCAAATGTACTATTACTGTTGTTTCCACCTTTTGCACACCATATCATTTTCACTTCTTTGTCTGCAAACATTGCATTTATGTCTTCTGCTTTTTCTTTTGCAGTAGCGCTATATCCATTTGTGTTTGAAAATATATTTTTTGAATATTTTACTTTAAATCCGCTTCTTTCTACAATTTTTTTTGCTCTATTTAATTCGTCTATATTGTCTCCAATGATTGGGCTAGATGGTGCCACAACACCTATTGTATCACCTATTTTTAATTTTGGTGGTAATAATTTTGTTAAACTCATACTATCTCCTTTTCCTTTAATTCATCATATTTTCTTTCTTCTTTTGAATATTCTTCTGGTTTTAATCCTACTCTTGTTTTCATATATTGTCCAATTATAATAAATGTTATTGTGAATATTATTCCTACTATAATTAATGCATTTGCCGATGTTGTAACCCCTAATATAAATGAGGCTAAAAGTCCAAATAACATTTTAGTAGCATTCATAAATAAATTATATACACCACTTATTTGTGTGTCTATTTCTTTGTTCGTATAATTCATTAAATATCTATCAATTATTGTATAATACATTCCGTTTACAAATCCATATATCATATATGCATTTAATATTATTATAATTCCTACTAAATTTTCTTTTATTGTTGATATTCCACAAATTCCTGCTATTAATGCACTTATTGAAAGTGAAAGTGCTAATATAGTAAGTGATTTATTTTTAAATATATTATTAAATTGATTTTCTCTTTTTGATGCAATTGCACTTAATAAACTATTTATAGCACCTGCATAACCTATTACTACAGCTGATAATTTTATATCCTCTAGAAGGCTTACTTCATAATTTCCTAATATGGTTAAAAGTGTACATATAAATGCTGCTGATAATATTAATGCTTTTAATCTTTCTGATTTTAAAACAAATTTAAATCCTGTTTTTATATCTTTAATTTCATTCATTTTCATTGTTTTTTTGAAACTAACTTTTGTTTTTTTGTTTGGTTCTATAAATCCCATAGATATTATTGTTGATATTATTAATACTATTAATGAGCATATAATTGGTAAATATCCATTTATAACAAATAAATATCCTGCAATAACTTTTGAACTTGTCTCTAGTATATAATATCCTGTTGCCCCTTTTGAATTTAACTTTGAGAAAATTTGATTTTTATATTTTGATGGTGGTATTGATTCTTTTAATAGTGATGTTGCCACTGTTTCTTTAATTCCAAATCCTATTGCTGATATAAAATTTGCTAAAATTAAATCATATATATTTCTACTAAAAATTATTATAAGCATATATACTACAAGGAAAAAATTTCCTATTACTAAGCTCTTTTTTTTGCCTAAAAATGCTATTATTATATTTATTGGTATTTGTAAAACCATAATGAATAATGCATAAAAACTGTCTGTTAATACTACTTCTGATGCGCTTATGTTTTTTATTTGGGTTAAAAACAAGAAGTTTATCGTATAATAAAATAAAAAATCCCATGATAGTGCTTTGTATATTGGAAATAATCTCATATTTATTTTTCTCATTCTTTGTTTTTCTTCTTTTGTTTCTTTTAATTCTTCTGTTTTCATATTAACCTCTCTTAAGTTTTGTATTTTTATTTAAATTTAAGTGCCAACATTTTTTTATCCTAAATATGGTTATTTTTCTAATAATGATATTAGTGCAGTATTTAATCCATACCCTTGTTTTTCTACTCTAAAAGAATGAATCAAGTTTTTATTGCACACACTGCATAATCCACTATCAATGATATTCTCTGTTTTTAAACCCGCTTTTCCCAATATAATCTTGTTAATTAAAACAGTATCAATATTCCACTTTTCTTTATCTTTTTGTTTTTCCATTATATCGATATTTTTACTTATATTCAAATCTTTAAACTCTTCTTCAAATAAATCTTTTACATCTTTATCAACTTCAAAGTGGCATTTTCTAATGCTTGGGCAAATACAACAGATAATGTTTTCTGGTTTGCAACCTAATTCATTTACCATTTTTTCAACTGTTTTTACAGAAATTCTTTGCAATGTTCCTTTCCATCCAGAATGTGTATTTGCGATTGTTTTTGTTACTGGGTCAAAGAATAAAAGCAATATGCAATCTGCATTTGTAGTTGATAATACTAAATTTTCTTTTTGTGTTATGATTCCATCTGTTCTACTATATTCTTCCAAATTTACATCTGGTAAATTTTTATTTATTTTCTTATTTGCAATTGCAATATTATCTGTATGTTCTTGATTTGTTTTTACTACATTTTTGTAATCAACTTTTATTGCATTACACAATTTTTCATAATCTTGCATTGCTTTTTTGAATTCTTGTTCTGGCAATTGTTGTTTATTTACTCTTGCTGTTCTAAAATTAACATTTTTTCCTATTGAATATGCATGTGATATTACATCACTATATTCTAATAATTTTCTAAATTGTAAATATTGTACGCCATCTTTGTTTATGTGTACAACCTTTTCATTACTTAAATCTTTCAAAATATTTTCTCCTTTTACATATTAAAAATTTTTATAACTTTTTATAATATATTGTTTTTGAAATACCGCGTAAGCGACCAAACGAACGAATGTGAGTGCGAACTGGAGCAATCTTCATACTAGTATTTTAGATATGGAGATTGCGACACCAAGGTATAAAAAAACAATATATTATAAAATGTCTTAATATTTTTAATTTTATAATTGTAATTATTTTGATTTTTCCTTCATTTTCCTAATTATATCATCTTTTGACTTTTTGTCTATATAATTATAATTATTTCCACAAAGTCTAGTATCAAAACCACAAATAGCCTTATAAGAGCAATAATCACAAGGCTTTTGACCTTTTTTATTATATGGTTTTATATTAATATTTCCAGTCAAAATTTCTTTTGCAATTTGCTTAATAGTTCTATAAATATAATTTTGCAAAATCTCAAACTCTTCTTTATTAACACCACTTGTTTTTGCCTCTGAAATATCCCCTGCTTTTGTTATTGTTGCCGGTATTAATTTTGATGTTCCTGATTCTATGTTTTTGTCATGCATTTTTATTACCTTTACATCTGCTAGTATCAAGCCTTTCATTTTAAAGTTCTTTCTAAGTTCTTCTTCAATTTGCTCCTCTGTTATTTTTTTGTCTGCTTTTATTATTTGCTCTAATAAGCTGAAATATAGCACTCCTGCAGGCAATAAATCCTCTTCTTTGCATACTGCATCCATATATGTTAATAACTGAATTTGCAATCCTGCATATACTTCATTTAAGTCGATATTTTTTGCAGATGATTTGTAGTCTATAATTCTTAAGTACTTTCCATCTTCTGAATTTGCTGTATCTATTCTGTCTATTTTTCCTATAATTTCAACCTTTTTTCCATCATCTAATTGAATTATAATTGGTTTGTATTTTCCTTTTTTACCAAATTCAATTTCTGTTCCTTCTATATCAAACTCACTATATACAAGTCCTTCAATTATGTATTTTAGTGCTTTTGCGACTATTCTTTTTAGCCTTTTTACTAAAACTTTGTATTTTGGTGTTGCAACAAATGTATATTTTTTGCCCATATCTAGTTTTTCTTCTACAACATCATCTACTAGGCTTTGTACTTTTTCTTCATCTGTTACTAATTCTGGAAGACTGATATTTTCATTTTTTACTTTTTTGAAAAATTCATCTATTGTCTCATGCATAAATGAGCCTGTATCAAAATTTTGCACTTTCAATTCTTCTTTTTCTTTTAGTCTTAAGCCATATTGCAAATAATATGAAAATGGACATTGTGCAAATTTTTCTAATTTTGATACACTTGCATTTAGCGTGTTTCCATATAATTTTTCTATTGTTTTTTTGTTGATATTCTCTGGAATATTTGTATAATCAATTCCTTGCAAATCTTGCTGTACCTTTGAATACCACTCATTTTGATTTTTATAATATTCATAAATTGTATACCAAATATCGTCTATTTTATTTCCATTTTTTAGTTCTGATATATTTTCTAAAAGTTCTTGATATGTCATATTTTTGTTTGTTATTTCATAATTTTTGTTGATTACATCACTTTCTTCTTTTATTTCTGGAAATAATTTTTTAATTTTATTTACCATCATTGATGGCCTTAGTGATTTTCCTTCTGTTTCTGATGATGCATATGATAAATACAGTTGTTTTTCTGCAGTTGTGAAGGCTTTATAAATATTGAAGTTTTCTTCGTATAGATTTTCTATTGTTCCATTTGCCAGTTCAATTCCATCTTGTTTTAAAATTTCTCTGTCTTTGTCTCCGAAAAAACCTTCTGCTTTATTAATGCTTGGAAAACTTCCATCATTTAGGCCTATTATGAAAATAGTGTCTACTTTATGACTTCTTGACCTTTCTACATCACCTACAATTACTTGATCTTGTGTTCCCGGTATTTTGCCTAATTCACTATTTTTTAGTCCAGTTTTCAATATTTGCATATATTTTGCAATGCTTAATTTTTCATCTCCAAATATTAAAACCATTTCATCAAATATATCTAAAATTATTTTATAACTTGCAATATATTCATTAGCTAAATCAATTTGTCCTAACTCTTGCAACTCATTTATTTTTGAGTTTATTTTTTCTTCTATTTGTTGCTCTTGCATAAATTCATATACTGCTTTTGTTGTTTCTTTAACAGTTCCAAAATTACTTTTTAATTTTAATAATGGTTCTATTATTTGTTTTCTTAATCTATTTAGATATTCAATTTCTTCTTTGTTCTCATCATTTATGCCATATGTAAAATCGTTTTTCCACTTATTGTGCTTTATTCCCCATTTTGTACAGTAATTTTCTAATTTAAAAATATCGTCATTTTCTATGTCAGAAAATCCTATTTTTAAGTAATTGAAAACCGCTTCTTTTGAAAAGTTGTTACTGAAAATTTCAAATATTGAAAGCAAATATTGAACTATTATGTTTTGGTTCAAATCTCTTTTTTCATCTATAAAAACAGGAATATCATATTGTGCAAAAATACTTCTTATCAAACTTGAATATGTATCAATATTTCTTGTAATAATTGCAATATCTTTATATCTTAATTTTTTATCTCTTACAAGTTTAGTAATTTGTTTTGCGACATTTTCAATTTCTGAATATTGATTTTTAGCCAAAAATAGTTTGATATTTTCTACTTTTTTATCATATTTTTTTGTTCTATTATTAAAAATATTTTCCTCTAAATATTGTAATTCTTCAGTTTTAAAACGTGGCAAATTAGTTAGATGTATAGGCTCTTCTAACTTTAGTTTTTCATCTTTTACCATGTTCATTATTTTAGAAACCGTAACTTTATTTGGATAAAATATGTCTGTGTCTGGTTTTAGGCTTGGCTCTAAACTATCTGTGCATACTGTTATTGTAACCTGTTTTGCAAGTTTAATGAATTTTTTTAGCACTTCATATTCTTGGTATGTAAAACCTGAAAATTCATCTATATAAATAAGGCTATCTTTAACAATGTTAGTATCTTCAATAATATTGCTTAATATTGTTAATAAGTCTGTGTCTTCAATATATTCACCTTGCAACTTTTGCTCAAAATTGCTGTAAATTAAAAACATATCATTCAATTTTGTTTTTAAATATTGGTCATCTGTTTTATCAATTTCTTGTTTTAAATCTTCTGGCAAAACACCATGCTTTTTAAACTCAGTAATTGCAGTCATTGATAAATCAATATTTTCGTCAGATTTACTTAAGAATTTTAGATTGCTTTTATTTTCATTTAATATTGAATAAATAAGCATTGACTTACCACACTTAGTCAATTGAGTTTTTGTGTTTCCACCTAATTCTTGTAATACCCTGTGTGCCATTCGTGAAATTGTTAGCACTTCTGCATTTATTACGGCTTTTGTGTCAATTGCATCCATCAACTTTTTTTCTGCCGTAAACGAGAATTGCTCTGGTGTTATTATATATATTTTCTTTTCTGTTTTTACAAGTTTTGCTATTTCTTTAAAGCAGTATTCACTTTTACCGCTACCTGATTTTCCATAAATTATTCGTAAACTCATATTTTCTCACTTTCTTTGATTTCGAGGTATTAAGGAAACAGCATATAAAATCCCCATTTTTAACTTTAAGTCCGCGCAAGGTAAACATTTTTATTTTATACGAAAGCTTTGTGGAGACCGCTGAATACTGTTAAATGCGTTAGCATTGTTACAGTATCAGTGGGAAGGCTTGAGTTAAAAATAAAAATATTTGCCGTTAGCAGGACTATTAAAATTTAATACTAAGGATTTTGTGTACTTTTTCTTTAATTCCTTTAATTTTCTCTTCTCCAATAAAATAAATATTGTTGTGCAAGACCTTTCAAATCCCCGAATTTTTCTTCTGCCAATTTTTCTATTTTTGTCTTACTAACCTTGTTTTCATCGCTTTCCTTAATGTATAAATCATTCATAACTCTTCTAACCCACACATCAATTGGAAATACATCAAATCTTTTTAAGTCTGAAAATAGTAATATGCAGTCTGCAACTTTTGGTCCAACTCCAGAAAGTTTTAATAGATTGTTTCTTACCTCTTGAGTATTTGAATTTTTTCTTAAATTTGCTAAATCAACTTCTTTGTTTAATATCATTTGTGTTGTTTCATATAATCGTATATCTCTAAAACCTAGTCCAAGATTTCTAAATTCTTGAACAGTCACATCTTTTAGTTGCTCTGGTGTTGGAAATGTAAAGTATTTTTTTCCATTCCATTCAATTTCATTTCCATATTTTTGTGATATTCTTTCTATTATTCCTTTGATTCTTGGAATGTTGTTATTTGCTGATATTATAAATGATATTATTGTTTCCCATAAATCTTGGTTTAAAATTCTTATTCCTTTTCCATATTCAATACTTGTTTTCAAGTATTCGTCTATATTTTCCAATTGCTTTTTTATTTTTTCATAATCTCTATTTAAATCAAAATATTCTTCTACAATTTTTTGAAGATTTCCGTCACACATTCCTGTAAATATAATTTGTTCTTTATTTTTTTCTACTTTTATTGCTCCATTTTTTATTACTCCTATGTAACTTCCGTCTTCTTGTTCATTCCATCTGAAGCATTGTCCACATTCGAAAATGTCTTTTAATTCAAATGAATTTTGATTTTCTATTATATATTTTTGTTCTTTCATACTAATCTCAACCTTTTTATATGATTTTATTTTTATTAAATTTCTTTTATTATTATAACATATAAACATCTACAAAATCTATTTTATATCGAAAATTAATTTATTTTTGTATCTGAAAAGTTGCAGTTCAATAATGATAATGTATGAAATACCTGTGTATGATATTTCATGCATTATCATTACTGAATTGTAACTAAAAAGATAAGTTTCATATAATATTTAAAAAAATTATTGTTTTTTTTATCTGCTTGTGTTACACTTACCTTAAGATTAATGTGGAGGTGAATTAAGTGGAATCAAAAGATGAGTTAACATCAAAATTAAATTTGCTTTTAAAAAGAATTAAAACTTTTTCTTGTCCTGAATATAAAGATATCTATACAAAAGCATATTTTAACGAAATAGAAAAACCTACTCTTGAAAACTCTGAAAATACTTACGCTTTTATTTTTGGTGATTTTAATAAACTTGGTGTTATAAATGATGTATATGGTCATGACTTTGGCAACAGAGCTTTAGAAATTGCTATGAGAATCATAAGAAAAAGCCTTCCATCTAGTGCTGTAATTGTTAGAGCTGGTGGAGATGAAATATACATTACATTACCTAATTCTAATAAAGAAATCGCTGATAAATACCTTGATTTAATAAATAATAATTTACAAAAAAATGCTGTTACTATCAGTGGTTTATCAATTGAACTTGCTTCATCTGATTCTACTTATGGAAATATTGACCAATTAATCAATATCACAGATAATGAAGTAACTAATATAAAGGCAGCTCGTAAAGAGTCCAATTCTCCTGCTGATATTTTGGCAGATGATTTTCTTGAGTTACAGGTGCCAAAATCTGCTTCAATCCAAGAAAAAAAATCTTGGACTGAATTAAATGAATTTATAAATATATCAATATATGAGTTTTTGAAAAATTTTAGACCTTCTAAAAATTTTGAATTTAAACCTCAGCAAATAGTTAGTTCATCTGATTTTATAACTAATTCATTTTTATGTTTGTTGAATGATAAAATAGATGGTAAACTTCCTCAAAATCTTGAAGCACTATTAAAAGAAGATTATCCGTATTCTCCAAATTATAATAATTTTGTTACAAACAAAAAAAATGTTAATAATATAAATATAGATGATGCTAATCTAATTAATTCTTTAGTAACTGGGAAAACTTCTATTTCTGATTTAAAGAATCTTTCAGAAAAAGATTTAAAAAATATTATTCAAGGTTCTTCTAGTTTGCTTGAACAGTTGACAAGAGATAATACTGGATTACTAAATAAATATTATTTTAGACTTTCATTAGCTAAGCAACTTTGTAATAATAGAGAAGAATACTCTGCATCATATGTTTCTTTTGCTGGTCTAAAGCTATCAAATACCGCTTATGACCATAGTTTTAGTGATTATAGGTTGGAAAAATCAAATAAATTTTTGATAGAAGAAACTAATCATTTGTTAAATTATGTAAATACTGCTTTTGATTTTAAAAGGGGAAATATATATTTAATCAGCCAAGGTGGCGGAAATTATTTATATTTATATCCTAAAGATATATCGAAGGATATTCAACCTAAAATTGCAACTATTGTTAATAAAGTAAATTTCAGGGTAAACATGAAGGACCCTAATAGCAATTTAGAAACTTCTTATTATTCAATGAATAAAAATGAATCTCTTCCAACTTCGGATGTAAAAAGTATGATACGTTATGTTAGAGCTTTAAAAGAGGAAGCTAATTCCAGAAAAAATGAATTTAAAAGAGATTTATTTAAAAGTGCTGACGCATATTTTGCTTTTAAAAAATGTATGAGTAATTGTGTAGATTATTATTTAGAAAATATTGATAATTCACATACTGATGTTAATAAAATGGTTCAATTTATGAGAAATGTTTATACATCCTTCTTAAACCAAGAAGTTCTCCACAATGATACTCGTAAAGATATGCCACAAACTGGTTTTGATGCTTATAAAAAAGAAATGTATGAACATGAAAAAGTAGAAAATGATCATGGAATAGAACACTAATATATTTATTCTAAAATTTTATTAAAGAACAAATCTAAGAACACAGATTTGTTCTTTTATTTTTTAAATCCTAAACCCACAACTTCTCTTGCATTTGCAATTATTATAAAACTTTGTGGGTCTATTTTTTTTGCTGTTTGTTTTACCCTTGAAACATCACCTCTAGATGCCGCACATAGAAGTACTAATTTTTGTTCATCTTTATACATTCCTTTTCCATAAAGCCCTGTTGTTCCCTTTCCTATTTTTTCTCCAATAACTTCTGCAATTTCTTCATTTCTATCTGAAATTATAACAACAAGTTTTGTAAAATAAATACCTTCAAAAATTATATCTATCATTTTTCCCATCAAATATATTGCAATTGCAGAATATAAACCTATTTCTATTTCTTTAAAAAATAAAATATTTAACCCTACAATTATTACATCTACCAAAATTATTATATTTCCTGTTCTTATATTAGGATTATATTTTTTTACTAACATACTTATTAAGTCTGATCCACCTGTTGATGAATTTGCTTTTAAAATTATTGCTGTTCCTAACCCTATTATAATTCCTCCATAAATGCATGCTAAAAATCTGTCTTGAGTTAATGGCGTTATTTTGTCTAAAAGGTCAATTGCAAAAGAGAATGTTACTGTTCCTACAAATGACCTTATTACAAATCCCTTTCCTAATTTGTATGCTGAAAATATAAATAATGGTACATTTATTGCAAGTATTGTTGTTCCCATTGGTATATCTAAAAAATAGTATAAAATTGTTGCTACACCTGCGAAACCTCCTGATGATAGTTGGTTTGGTAATAAAAAAAGTGATGTTGCTATTGCCATTATTATTGCTCCAATTATGGTTTCTACTATTTCTATTGAAAATTGTTTTACTCTTTTTTTGCTTATGTCCATGTATCTTTCCTTTCCAATTTTGTGATGTAATTTTTTATTTTTTATATGTATAATATTTTAAAAATTATTTTTGCAAAATAAAAATCCCCCTTATTACTATTATGGTAATTTTAGGTGATTTTATACAATTTAGGAATTTCCTATATTAATATTTCTTTGATTTTTAGAAATTTTAAAATTATTTTATATGACTAACTTTTTGTTTTTTCTTCGTTTCCATCCAAAAAGTCATTATATGTTTTTGCAATCTCAATTTTTGATTTTCCTTGTTTTACATTTTTATCTTGTTTTACTTTTAAATCAACTTCATATAACTCTTGTAATTTCTTAATATTTTCTCTTTTATGTCCAATTACATTGTTTGCATCTATTGGATTTACAGTAACTTCTACTTCTTTTACTTTTACATTTAATTTTTTTATTTTTTCAACAATTGCATCATACCATAAACCTGACTCAACTAATTGTCTAAATGCTGGATGGAATGGACCTGCCACCACTTCACTTTGATTGCTTCCTGGTTCGCAGATTTCTTCAGTATTTTGAAGTCCAACTCTTATTACATCAATTTTTTTATCATTGAACATTCTTACTAATTGTTTGCATGTTTCAACTGCTTGTACTACTGACAATGGATCATATGTTCCATCATTGTATTCCTTTTCAAGTTTTGTTCCTTTAATTACAAGTACTGGATATATTCTAATCATTTTAGGTTTTAATTTTATAAGTGCCTTTGCTGTATTTATTTCGTCTATTCTGCTACTTTCTGGTAATCCCACCATCATTTGATGTCCTAAATTAAAGCCATACCATCTGATTAATTTTGATGCTTTTACTACATCTTTAAAGGTATGACCTCTATTTGCTCTACCTAAAATATAATCATTTGCTGATTGTACACCAAGTTCTATTGTTTTTACTTTATATTTTTTTAGCCTTTTTAAAATTTCTTTGTTAATGTAATCTGGTCTTGTTGATATTCGTATACTATCAACTTGTCCATTTTTTATGTATTCATATGCAATTTGTAATAATTCTTCTTGTTGTTTTACATCTATTCCTGTAAAACTTCCTCCAAAAAATGCAATTTCTTTTTTTGCGTCTTTATCTTTTATATTTTCTAAAAAATAATCTATTGTTTTTTTTGCATCTTCTTTTGTTAGATTCTTTTTTTGTCCGCTTATTGATTTCTGATTGCAAAATATACAATCATTTGGGCATCCTAAATGTGGTACAAATACTGGGATTACATACTCTTTACTCATATTTTCTCCATTCTCTCTTTAATTTTTCTGGAATTTTGTGGTCACCACACAAAATCCCTATTTTTACAATTTTGAATTTTTTAGTTTTTGTTTTCTAATGCTTTTTTGGCAGCCTGCATCTCTGCTTCTTTTTTGCTTTTTCCCTTTCCTGTTGCTAAAATTTTTCCATTTAAGGCAACCTCTGCTTCAAATGATTTGTTGTGGTCTGGTCCTGATTCTTTTATTATTGTATATTCTATTTTTACATCTCCATTTTTTTGCAATTCTTCTTGCAATACAGTTTTATAATCTTTTTCTCCTACATGTTTTGTTGCAACTTCTATTTCATTTTTTAGGTTTTCTATGATGAATTTTTTTGCAGGTTCTAGTCCACCATCTATAAAAATTGCTGCAATAACTGCTTCTACACTATCAGCTAATATTGCAGGTCTTTTATTTCCACCTGATTTTATTTCTGATTTTCCTAAATATAAAAATTTTCCAAAGTTGTGTGCTGTTGCTATTTTGTACAAACTTTTTTCACATACTACTGTTGCTCTTACTTTTGTTAATTGTCCTTCTTTTAAATTTAAATATTTATTGTACATATATTCACTTGATACAAATTCTAGTATGCTGTCTCCTAAAAATTCTAGTTTTTCGTTGCTTTGTATTCCGTGTTCATATGCATATGATGTGTGTGTTAGTGCATTTTGTAATAATTCTATTTTTTTAAATTTATATCCTATATTTTTTTCTAGTTCTTCTAAGTTCTTTTTTTCCAATTTATTGCATCCCTTTCTTCAGGTTTTGTTTTCTATTTTGCCTGTGTGTATATATTATATAACATTTTACAGATTTTGCAAGTAATTTTGTGGTATTTGGATTTATTAAGTGTTGAAAGTTTTGTATTCATAGGGAGACATCTTTTTTGTAAGTATGTATGTTTGATTGAAGTGAAAAATAGAAAATATTATATAAAAAAATGAGGAATGCTCACGGAAAAAATATATATGTATATGGTTTTATAATTTTTTCGGTTCAATACGCAACATAATAATTTCTAAAATAAATTAATGGCACCCTTCCACTAAAGTGAACTCTTTCCATTAATTTATTTAAGAAATTTTAATATTGCTTCAATCACATTCAAAAATTCTAAAACCATATACATATATATTTTTTGCCTGAGTGAGAGAGTCTTATTTTTTTATATTAGATTTTCTTTTTGAACGTAATGAACAATACATACTTACAAAAAAGATGTCTCCATAGGAATATAGCAACTTCCAATACTTAGCAATCAAACTATTATAATGCAATATTCTTTTGAATTCAACAAATTGTAACAATTCCACATTTTTCGACATAAAATATACTAGCCCAAATTTATGAGGTGATTAATGTGAAAAAGATAAAAAAAGGAGATATAGTAGCTAGAAAATCTTATGGAAAAGACATTATATTCTATGTAAAAAGAATAATAAAAACCTCTTCTAAATCTATTGCTATATTATGTGGTTTGTATGAAAGAATTGAAGCAGACAGCAACCTAGATGACTTGGAATTATTGGACGATATTCAATTAAAAGACATTACAAAAAATAAAGAAAATAAATTAAATACAAGAATTGATAAAAAAATAAAAGAATATAGATTTAATTTTTTAGAAGATAATCAACAATTAAGACAAAAAATTATAACCGGAAAAATTTTACACCTAGATGGTGATAAAAGATACTCACAAAAATCCTACAATTATTATAAAAAAATGGGATTAAATGCAATTGTAAAAAATATTCCTGAATATAAACAGCCTCGCGTTGTATATAAATTACTTAAAATCTATCAACCAGATATTTTGATAATAACTGGACATGATGGTATGATAAAAAGGGGGGCTAATTTAAATGATGTTTATAATTATAGAAATTCTAGACATTTTATAAATACAGTTAAAGAAGCAAGAAAATATGACAAAGATAATAATAGAGAAACTGTAATTTTTGCTGGTGCTTGCCAAAGTTATTTTGAAGCTATTATGATGGCTGGTGCAAATTTTGCATCCTCACCCGCTCGAATCTTAATCGATTTTTTGGATCCTCTTATAATTGCTGAAAAAGTTGCTACTACTGAAAGATATAAGTTTATAACTGTTGATGATGTGACTAGAGAAATACGAGATGGTAAAAAAGGCATTGGTGGCATTGGGTCTAATGGCCGAATGACAATTATGTAACATAAATGTAATCTAAATGTAATATTATATGATTTATTTCCTATTTTTATTGATATATCAATAAAAATAGACCTTTTGTGCAAACAAAGTTTTTTTGACAATTTTCGTAATAAATGCTATAATCAAGCTATCTTAAGGGAGTAGGTGATAGCATGATTTGTAAAACAGATATATCAAATCTAAAAACTGACATCTTGGAGAAAGTGGGTCAAAAGATAATAGTAAAGGGTTCTCTTGGTAGAAGTAGAACATTTGCAAAAGAAGCAACAATAGAAAAAGCATATCCTAATATTTTTGTTGTTAGATATGAAGAAAATAATAGAAATGTAACTTACAGTTATACTGATGTTTTAACTAGAACTGTTGAAGTTGATGTTTATGATGGAGAGGCTTATAGTCCTTTAATTCCACCACCGGTTGAAACAAAAAGAAAGAAAGCTGAAGTTTTATTATAATTAGTATTTTTAAATAGCACATTTTGTATGTGCTATTTTTTTATTATTTTTTCTATAAATTCTAATTTATTTTTCTTTTGTATTTCGTTCTCTTATCCTTCTTTCAGATGACTGTATTTTAATTTTGTTGCCATTCCTCCTCTTATGTGTCTTTCTGCTTTATTTTCGTCTAGTATTATTCTTACTTGCATTGCTAAACTTGGGTTTATTTTTTTTAGTCTTTCAGATACGTCTTTGTGCACTGTGCTTTTACTTATTCCAAATTTTTTGGCTGCTCCTCTTACTGTATCTTTTGAATCTATTATATATCGTGCTAGTTCTATTGCACGTTCGTCTATTGATATACCTTTCATAAAGCTAACCCCCATATGAATACTTTTGTTTAATTGTATTCGTGTGGGGGTTGTATTAGAACATTGTTTCATTCATTTATTTGTATCTTACTATTTCATTTTTTTTCAATTTTCCATCCTCATAATATTCTAAATTCACTTGTTGCTTTTTTATATCTATATCATAAAAAATTCCTATTGCATATCTACAAATGTGTCTCGGTAGCTCTTCATAATATATTTCATTATTATATGTATTTTTAGTCATATATTTTAGTCTTTCTCTATCTTCTTTTCTTTTTTTTCTATTGGTAGTCTTTTTCATCTCTATTGCAATTAAATTATCCTGTTTTTTATTATTTCCTCTACTATGTACTATGAGATCACATTCTATTTTTATTATTTTCATTTCATTGTTTATTATAGTTTTTACCATATCACCATTTCTATCAAATTCAACATCTGCAAAATATCCTTTTATTCCGTAATTCTTCATACTTTCACTTAAATAATTTGCTAGATTTTGACAAAGGTTTCTTTCTGATATATTACGATTAATGTTTTCTCTTTCTTCTTTTAAAAATTTGTTATTTGCATTTTTAAAAATTTTATAGGCTATAACTCTAGCATCTTTTACGCCAATATTATATTCTGCTAATCTTTTCTTTAATTCTTCTGTATTTCTTCTTACCTGTTCATTTCCCAGATTAGTAATTTTATATATCCCTCTACTTATCTTTGTTATCATTCCCAAATTCCAAAGTCTGGTTATAGCAAAACCAATTACAAATTGAAATTTACTTTCTTCTTCTTTTTTAACCATTAATCTTGTCCTTTGTTCATCTATTATATATTTCCTTGTATATTCTACATTTTCTTGCATATTATTTAATATTTCAATAGATAAATCTTCTACATTTGGTACAGCCATAATTTCTCCTTTATATTTAATTTATATTTTTTCTTCTTCATAAATGTTCTTTTGTTAAATCATATTTTATTTGTATATTATATCATTTATTTTTTTATTTTCAATATTTTATCACTATTATTATTACATTTTATTTACATAATTTGTTTTATTTTGATTATTGTGCTATAATATATATAAGATTTGCAGTAAAAACAATTATTAATAGCAAAAGGAGGTTACATTATGGTAAGTAATTGTTCCCAGAAGGCTGCCAATTGGTGGTCTGACAAAATAGAAGCACAGGCGAATCGGAGATATGTACCGGGATTGGATAAATTTGAAAAGCTTTTAGCTATTCAAATTCAAAACACAATCAATAGTAAAGGCTCAGCTATAATATCTACTTCATTTTCAAGAGGTATTAATACACTGGAAAGACTTGCCTTTACATCAAACATGAAAGCTCCACTTCCATTTGACTATGATATGAATATTTTCTTTGGAAATATTTATATCTATCATAACGGAATATTTATTTCGTCTCTGTAGGCTTCTAGCTGGTGTATCAATATGGTACACTAGCTTTACTTTATTGAAATAAAATTATATAATATATTAAATTTTAAATATAATAATTTTCAAAATACAATATTCATATATTTCATATTGAAAACTTTAAAATTTGAAAGGATAAAAAATGATAAGAATAAGTAATATAAAAATATATAAAGACATAACAGATGAAGAAGTTTTGCAAACAGCAATAAAAAAATATAAAATTCAAAGGGAAAATATTACTGAGTGGCACCTATCAAAAAAATCAATAGATGCAAGGAAAAAAAATGATGTACATTATTCATATTCTATTGATATTTTTGTAAAAAATGAAGAAAAGTTTTTGAAAAACAAAGACATTTCTTTAATCAAAAAATTAGAACAACCACAATTTGAATTAAATCTAAATAAATCTGTTAGACCTGTAATAGTTGGTGCAGGTCCTAGTGGTTTATTTGCTGCTTTGACTTTTGTTAAGTATGGATATAAGCCAATTGTTATAGAACAAGGTGAGCAGGTTGAAAAGCGTAAAAAAACTGTTGATAATTTTATAAATAATGGTATTTTGAACACCAATTCTAATGTACAATTTGGTGAAGGTGGTGCTGGTACTTTTTCTGATGGAAAACTCACATCTGGCATAAATTCGCCTTATTGTAAAACAGTTTTAGAAGAGTTTGTTAAATTTGGTGCTCCTGAACAAATTTTATATTTAACTAAACCACATATTGGTACAGATAATTTAGTAAATATTATTAAAAATATGAGAAATTATATTATTTCTCAAGGAGGCATTTTCTTATTTAATACAAAATTTATTGATTTAGAAAATACTAACAGTTCTGTTTCTAAAATTATTGTAAATCATTTAGATACTGATACAACAGAAAAAATTGACGCAAATGTTGTTATTCTTGCAATCGGTCATAGTTCAAGAGATACATTTAAAAAAGTTTATGAAAAAGGTCTTTTGTTAGAACCAAAAAACTTTTCTGTTGGTGTTAGAATTGAACATTTACAAATTGAAATAAATAAGGCTCAATATGGAACTTTGACTAAATTGAAATTACCATCTGCTGATTACAAACTCGCATATCATGCTCCTTCTGGACGTTCTTGTTATACTTTTTGCATGTGTCCAGGTGGTACTGTTATGCCTTCTTCAAGTGAAGAAAAAACTATTGTAACTAATGGTATGAGTTACTTTGCTCGTAATGGAAAAAATGCAAATTCTGCTGTTTTGGTTAATGTAACTCCTGATGATTTTAAAGATAGCAAGAATCCCTTGTCTGGTATTGATTTTCAAAAAGATTTGGAAGAAAAGGCTTTTGTCCTTGGTGGTTCAAATTATTTTGCACCAATACAAAGATTTGAAGATTTTGATAAAAATATAAACAGCACCTTTATAGGTACTGTTGAGCCATCTTATAAACCTGGTGTTACTTTATCTAATTTAAATGATATTATGCCTGAATTTGTTTCAACAACTTTGAAAGATGGTATTAAATTTTTTGATACTAGATTACATGGTTTTGCAAATCCAGATAGTATTTTAACAGGTATGGAAACTCGCAGTTCTTCTCCTGTAAGAATTTTAAGAGATGAAAATTTAGTTTCTAATATCAGTGGAATTTACCCTTGTGGTGAGGGGGCTGGTTATGCTGGTGGTATAATGTCTGCTTCTGTTGATGGTATTAAATGTGCAATTGCTGCAATTGCGAGAAAAAATTTTTAATTTAAAATTTTTTCTAACATTTTTACTAGATAATCTACATCGTCTTTGGTGTTAAAATCTCCAAATGTAAAACGAATTGCACCTTTTGCTAATTCACTTGGCAAACCAATTGCAGTTAGTACATGTGATGGGCTATTATCACCTGAAGAACATGCTGAACCTCCTGATGCACAAATTCCCATCTCATCCAATTTATATAGCATTTCCGTTGCGTTTTGTCCTTCAAAACTAATATTTATATTTCCTGGTAATCGTTTTTCCATTGTTCCATTTATATGGATATTGGGAAAACTTTTTTTCATTTTTTCTAGACAATAATTTCTTAAAGTTTGTAGTTTATTTTGATATGTTTCCATGTTCTTTTCTGCTATTTGACAGGCTTTTCCTAGTGCAACTATTTCTGCAACATTTTCTGTTCCAGACCTTTTATTTTTTTCTTGATGTCCTCCATCCATAAAACGTTCAAACTCAATTCCTTTTTTTACATATAAAGCCCCTATTCCCTTTGGAGCATATATTTTATGTCCTGATAAAGAAAGCATATCTATATCAAGCTTTTGAACATCTATTGGGATATTTCCACATGCTTGAACTGCATCTGTGTGAAAAATTATTCCGTTTTTGTGTGCAATTTTTGCAATTTCTTCTATTGGTTCTATTGTTCCTATTTCATTATTTGCAAACATTATGCTTATCAAAATTGTATCTGTTCTTATTGAATTTTCTAATGTTTCTAAATTTACAAATCCATTTTTGTCTACATCTAAATATGTTACTTCAAAGCCTTTACTCTCTAGGTTTTGGCAACTATGTAATATTGCTGGATGTTCAATTTTTGATGTGATAATGTGCTTGCCTTTATTTTGATTTGCATAGGCTATTCCTTTTAATGCTGTATTGTCACTTTCAGACCCACAACTTGTAAAATATATTTCTTCTGGTTTGCAATTTATTAATGATGCTACTCTTTTTCTTGCTTCTTCTATTGCTCTTTTTGATTTTCTTCCTATGCTGTATAATGATGATGGGTTTCCGTATTCTCGGCTCAGATATGGGAACATTTCGGTTAAAACCTCTTCTTTTATTCTTGTTGTTGCACTATTATCAAAATACCTGACTTCCATAACTTTTCCTCTTTTCTGTATAATAATTTTGTATATTATATTCAAATTTATTACATTTGATACTTCCGGAATTTAATATTACTAATTATTAATTATGAATACTGTTGATACTATATATGTTTTTATAATTTACGAATGTGATTGAAGCAATATTAGAATTTTTTAAATAAATTTATGGAAAGAGTTCACGTCTAACGAAGTGAGGACTAAGTGGAAGGGTGCCATAAATTTATTTTAGAAATTCTTATATTGTGTATTGAACCGAGTAAATTATAAAAACATATATAGTATCAACAGTACATATCATTAATTATATTAATATTAATTATCATTTATCATATCTTTAATTTTATCAATTTGATTTATAGTTTGCCTGTATCCATATTTATAACAAGCATCCAATTTTTCAGTTTCCAACAAACCCGTTTTATCGGTTTGAATAGTCAAAACCATATCACTATTACTTATATTTTCTTCTGATATCTTATTTCCCATAATATCAATAGTTCTCATAACAATATCCATAATATTGCTACTCTCTTCAATATCATCTGCCTTAAAATTAACCGTTAACATTTTATCAGCACCTTGATGTCTTACTTCAATTGTTGGAAAATTATCTAATATTCCACCATCCAAAAATTTATGTTCATTATACTCACATGGACTAAAAACTACTGGAAAACTGCAGCTTGCTCTAATTGCTTTCCCAATTTCTATATTATTTATATATTCTGTATTTGTACAAATCTTTTCTGGTATATTATTTGTAATTATATACTTTTTTGAATTTTGAACATCTACTGTTGGAATTACAATTGGCATTTTTATATCTGATATTGTCTTTATTCCTTTTCGTGATGCTATATTATTAAAACATTCTTCTATTTCTTCTCCAGAATAAAATCCTTGAAAATTTGTTTTTTTATTTGCCATGAAGTTTCCTATGTTTGTGACTTTTGATATTGCATTTTGATTTACTAAGTCTTTTGCATATTTTTTGAACAATATGTAAATATAATATGGTGAATATCCCATAGCATATAGTGTTGCTATTATACTACCTGAACTTGTACCTCCTATTGCATCTATTTTTATATTATTTTCTTCTAATGCTTTTAATACTCCTGCATGTGCTATTCCTCTTATTCCCCCTCCAGATAATGCCAATCCCAATTTCATTTTTAATTTCATTCCCTTCTAAAGGCACAAATTAGATTTGAAAAAATTTAAATTTTCAACCTTGCCTTTTTTCTTTATTATTTACTATTTTTTATTCATTTAAACTTGTTTTTGTTACAATAAAAAAATCCGTAATTCAAAACAATAAATTTTACTTTTTATATCAAATATAATAAGTCTGTGAATTTAAAAAAGAAACATGATTTGTATTTTTTCATGTTTCTTAATAAAATAAATTTTATATTTTTGTAAAACGAATAACTATTTTGTATAATATACTTCTCCATTTCCATATTTTACTTGATAATACTCTCCAATAAATGTTGGTTCTGAATCTGTTAATTTATATTTTGGTTCTAAAATAATTTTTCCATTACTATCAATAATTCCCCATTTATCATTTTGCTTAATGCCTGCAAACCCATATTTATTAACTTCAGTTACTTTATCATATTTATAATCAACTACTTTATTTCCTGATTTATCTACAAATCCCCATTTACCGTTCCATTTATTTGCAAAAATTTTATTATCTTTAAATAACTCTGTATTTTGAACTTCTTTTCCATCTTTTAAAATATATTTTGTTTCATCATCATTATATAATTTTATGTAGTCTGTATATTTATCAACATTTGCTTTTACTAATGAACTTATCTTTTTCATTTCTTTTGAATATATTTCTGTTGTCTCATTATCATTTTGGTATGTTTGTATTAAATCTGTTCCTTCTATTTTTTGTATTGAATTATAATTAAATGCTACTTTTGTGTTATCTTTATCATCAATAATTCCTAATTTACCATCTGCATTACAAGCTATAAAATAATTGTCATATAAATATTCTATATAAACATATTCTTTTTTTGTAACTGCTGTTCCGTCTTTATATACAGTATATTTTGTTTTTCCTTCTTGGGTATTTATATATATTTCATAGTTTGTATTTTCAATATTTAAGATTGCTAAATTTGAATCTATATTTGCCTCATTTCCGTTTGCATCAAATATTTTTATATTTTCATCATCTGCTGTTGCATATATATATTCTCCTGTTGTGTCTATTTGTTTATATTCAAATGGTACAAGTATTTTTCCTTCTGTTGATATTACTCCATATTTTTTTCCTTTTAGTGCTGTTATTGTGTTATTACTTTCATTGTAAATTAATGATTGATATTCATTATTGGTAACTTTTTTCCCATTTTTTATTAATCCATATTGTCCATTTTCTGCACATATTATATATATGTTTTCACTATTTATGTCTGTTATTCTATATAAATCATTATATTTGTTATCTATTATTTGTTTTTCTTTAAGGTTTACATATCCATATCTATATCCTTCATCTGTTGTTTTGCTTACAATATATCCAGCTTTTTTATAACCAGTTCCTTCTTCATAATATCTGTCTGCATTTATTCCATCATATTGTGGTTTTACTAATGTCACACCTTTTATATTTATAACTCCATATTTTCCTTCTTCTTTTGCTAAAAGTTCTCCTTCTTTAAATTGAAGTGTATCTATATCATCATATATTGCATTTGTTATTTTATTTCCATCTATATCTATAATTCCAAATTTCCCGTCTTTTTCGTATTTTAATGTTGTTTTTTCATACATTAAATCACTTAATACATTTTGTAGTCTTAGTGGCTGAATGTTTTCATATTGTGTGTATATTTCTTCTCCTTTTTCATTTAGTACTTTTGTGCTATTGTTTTGATAGCATATAAATACTGCTTTTTCTGGATTTGGTATTTTTATATCGTCATATTTTGTTTCTATTATTGTGTCTCCGTTTGTGTTTATTACTCCGTATTTTTCGTTTTCTTTTGATATTAAATATTTGTATTCGTTTATTTGTGCTATTTCATATTTTCTGTTTTCTATTTTTATTTTGTTTACTATTATAGCTGTTGATGCTATTATTGCTATGATTATTATTAGTGCTATGATTATTTTCTTTTTCATGTTTTTTCTCCCTTCTTTTGAACACATGTTGATTGTATATATTTTTCTTTTGTCTTCTTTATTATAATTGTTTTATTTATTTTTTTCAATATTGTTTAAAAAACAAATCTGAAAAAATTAAAAATTTTGTTACAGTTCAGAAAAAAACTCTTGGCCCATAGGTCCAAGAGTTTTTTTACATACCTGTTACTGGTAATTTTTTTATATTTTCAACTGTATGAGAAACTTCTTGTTTTGTAGTTTCTTGTTTTGTTTCTTCTTTAAATGAATTATCTACAGTAATTGTTAATTTTTCATTAAATTTAACATTAAATCCAAATGCTTCATCATTTAATTCATATCCATCTTTTGTACTAACTTCTTGAATATAATATTTTCCAGGTATCAAATTTGAAACTTCTATTTCTCCTTTTGAATCAGTTTTTAGATTAGCATAAATTATTTTTTTATTACTATCTAAAATATTAAATTCAACATTTTCTAATCTTTCTTTTGTTTTGGTATCTTGTTTTACTATTTTTACTTTTGTTTCATTTTTGTAAAATTTATCTTCTGTTTTTCCAGTTGCATCCTCATATGTTGCTGCAGTTAAAGCATAATCTTGATATGATGTATCTGGTGCTTTTCCATATAATATAGGTTTATTATTTATTTTTGTTTGTATTTCTATATTAAAATTACTTTCTTTTATAAGATTTTTTATTGGGATTAATATCTTAAATTTTTCGTTTTGTGAGAATTCTGTTTTTTCATTATTATTAATATCTGTTATTTTTATACCTTCTGGCAGTTCTTCTTGTACTTTAGCCAATTGAACTTTATAATTTGATATTGTTGTTCCAGCTTTTATTGAATATATTTTTGATACATAATTTTTTTCTTTGCTATCAACATCAAATTTTTCTTGCTCTTTTATTATACTTATATTATTTGAAATTTGTGTTTCGGTACACTTTTCACTATCTGCTAAAATTTGTTTTATTGCTCTTACTGTTCTGTTACCCGCTTCTCCTATTCCTGTATATCCATTTGGGTCATTTCCATGTATATAGCAATAAATTGCTTGTTTTGTTGCTGAAAATGCTTCTTCTTTATTGTTGCACCCAAGCTGCTCAACAGTTTTATATGGATAGCCATTTATAATTATTCTCCATAGTTTCACATCAGAAACAGCTGATTGAACTGATACTGAATATGTTAGTTCATTGTTTACTCCATGTTTTGTTTTGTCAAGGCAATAAGCCGGATAGTTTACTCCATCTTTTGTATAATAAGCATAATATGTTTTTATATATATTCCTTTGTATATTAACAGACTTCCACAATCTCCTCCTGATACGATATTTTCTGAATTGATAACTACAGCTTGTACTGAATTAAATATTAGCATAGTATTTAGAACAACTAAGCTTATAATTACTGAAAAAAATTTTTTTATTTTAATTTTATTTTCCTCCTTTAAATCTTAATATCTCATTTTTCTACAGCTTGTATACATCTTCTGTATTCTGGTTCATTTTCTACACAGGTAATTAATGTTATTTTGTTTTCTTTTGTGCCTTTTAATGGTTCCCAATCTGTATCTTTTATTATCTTGTTTTCAACTACTAAATATGTCTTTTCAAATTCATAATATTTATAAATTATTTCATCTCCTTCTTTTAATTGTTTTATATTTGAAAAATAATTAACAGGATATCCTCTATTATGTGCCGCAAGCCCTACATTACCACTTGTTTTTGTTGTTTCTTCAAAATGTCCAACAAATTTATCCATTACTTCTTTTCTTGTGCCTTCAGATACCTCTGCTTCTAATGATATTTTAGGAATCATTAATTTCCAATTTGTAGTTTTTTCTTCAGTTATATTATTGTTTTGATTTTCAATTAGGGGTGTATCTTCTTTTGTTTCTTGATCAATATTGTTTGAACTTAATTCTACTAATACAGAATTTCTTTTAAATATATTTGAGATAGAGTTTATATTTATTTTAAAGTTTTTCATTTGATTTGTAGATATAAATATTATTATTGTTATTATAAGACTCACAATATTAACATATCTTTTAGTGTACATCATAATTCATATGTTTCACCCACCTTTTGATTTTCTTTTTTGGAATAATTTTTTCGAAAAAATTTTTAGATTTAAAAAACACTTTCGTGTTGTTTGATTAAAACTATAATTATAATACTACATTTTTTTGTATTTGTAAAGAACTTTTCATCGCAATTTTCGACAAAAAGTGACATTTCTGTTACAATTTAAGGAAATATAATGTTAAATGTCACAAATTAAAAGTGAGACAAACTAGGCCTGTCCCACTTATTTCATATCTAATTCAAAATAAAATTCTACTCCATTTTCTAGATTCTTTACTCCATATTTATTATCATAATTTCCCATAATAGCCTTTACAAAAGCAAGACCTATTCCTGTTCCACCATCTTCTCTATGTCTAGACTCATCTGCTTTATAGAACCTATTCCAAATTCTATTTAAATTTTCTTCTGATATTTTTTCTCCTGTATTAAATACTTTAATACAAACTTTATTTTCTTCTTCTAGAATTTCATTTGAAATTTTTATATATTTTTCTCCGTACATTTCTTTTACATTTTTTATAGCATTTGTTAAATAATTTGTTAAAACCTGTTCAATATAAAAATCATCTGCAAATACTTGTATTTCTTGACTATCATCAAATTTTATTTCTGCCTGTTTCTCTTCTATCATAACATTTGTTTTTCTTATTACTTCTTTTTCAAGTTCTACAATATTAAACTCTTTATTATGAAATTCTCTTTTTCCATACTCAAGTTTCATCAATTCTAGTAATTGTTTTACTAACTTATCCATTTTATTTGTTTCATCTAAAATGACTTCTGCATAAAATTTTCTACTTTCTTCATCACTATTTACATTTTCCAACAATCCCTCGCTATAACCTTGTATAAGAGCTATTGGTGTTTTTAATTCATGTGATACATCTGATATAAATGTCTTCCTCATTTCATCTATTTTTGATTTTTCTTCTATGTCTCTTTCTAGTTCTATGTTGCTACTTCTTAATTGTTTTATTGTCCTTTCTAGCTTGTCTGACATGGTATTTATGCTTCTTCCCAAATCATTTATTTCATCTCTTGCGTTTGTTACTTGATATTTTTGGCTAAAGTCCAAATTTGACATTTTTTTTGCTATATTGTTTAGTTCAAGTATTGGTTCTGTAAATTTTCTTGATACTATTGTTACCATTATTGATGCTATTAATATTGTGAAACCTGCCATCATTAATAAGAAGTTGTTTGATATACTAACACTGTCTTGTATTGAGTTTAATGGTATACGAATATATAAAAAATATCCATTTTCTAGTTTTCCAGATAGCATCATATATGATAATCCATTTTTAGAATCCCTTTGTTTTTTTACTGTAAAATTATCATTTGCTTCTAATACTTTTCCCTCACTTATTTTGTCTAAAATATCATTTATGCTTCCTATTACTGTTGAAAAGTTTTTATTTGTCGTATATAAATTTATTCCATTATTGTCTTTAATTAGAATATCGAAATTGTTTTTTATTGATAGTTTTTCTAATTCTGTTTGTATGTCATTGTTTTGCTCTGGTGTTTTGTAATAATTATTTATTGATTCATATACGGATTTTAATGTGTTTTGCTTTTTATATAAATAAAATTTTTCTAATGCAAAATTGTTTACTATTATTAAAAATAATATTATTAACAGTACTGTTGTGCTTAGTGTTATAAATAATTTTACTTTTACTGATGAAAGTACATCTTTTATTTTATTTAACTTCAAATTTATATCCCACACCTCTCATTGTTTTTATGTATTTTCCTCTTTTTCCCAATTTATGTCTGATTTTTTTTATATGGCTATCTATTGTTCTTGAATCTCCGTAATAATCATAATTCCATACATTGTTTAAAATTTTATCTCTTGAAAGTGCTATATTTTCATTTTCTACTAGATATACTAATAGTTCATATTCTCTTAAACTTAGTTCTAATACTTTTCCGTCAACAGTTACTGTTCTTCCTTCTTTATCTATTTCTATTCCACCATAGTCTTTTACTTCTTTTGTGTCTCCTTGTGTTCTTTTTAGTATTGCTTCTACTCTGGCTACTAGTATTTTAGGACTGAATGGTTTTGATATGTATTCGTCAACTCCTAGTTCAAATCCGAATAATTCATCTTGTTCTTCTCCTCTTGCTGTTAGCATTATTATTGGTACTTTTGATGTTTGTCTTATTTGTCTTAGTACAGACCATCCATCTAGTTTTGGCATCATTACATCTAACATGATTAAGTCTATTTTTTCTGAATTTTCTTCAAATACTTGTAGTGCTTTTTCACCGTCTTCTGCTTCTAATATACTGTATCCTTTTGCTGTTAAGAAGTCTTTTATTAATTTTCTCATTCTTGATTCGTCATCTACAATTAAAATACATTTATTCATATTTTTTAACTCCCTCATCGTTATCAAAATTTTATTATATTATACTTTTTTTGTGTGTCCTGTTTGTGTCTATTCTCTGCTTTTTATTGTACTACATTGATCTTTTATTTGCAATAGCATTGATTTTATATTATAATAAATACGTTGCTAAAAATTCTGCACAAATAATTAGAAAGGAGTATCTATATGGGAAAATTTATATCACTGTCTGTTATTGGTGGAGTAATTGTTGTAGCTGTAATATATGCTTTACGGTCTTCTGACAAATTTATAAAAAATGAACCTAAAGGTGGTAAAAAAACTGATTTGTTGATAATAATTTCGACATTTGCAGTAATTTTAGCTGTATCACTTTTAGTCCCAGGCATTTATGGACTAGTAAAAATTTTTTTAAAATGATACTCAAAAAGACCTCTTTAGAGGCCTTTTTTAATTTTTTACAAATATTGTTTTTGTATCATATGCTAATTCTACATTTTCTTCTCTTAAAATCTGCATAATTTTAAAATTAATTTTTTCCTTTTCTTCTAGATAACTTGTATAGTCTATTGAATTTGTGTAGCTACATACAAGTAAATTAATTCCGTTATCTGTTATATTATCAAATCTAACTATAATAGTTTCATCTATTACATCATCATGCTGTATTAATAAATCTTTTATCCTTTTTTGTACTGTTTGTACTTTGGCTAAAGGAGTATCCAAATCTAAACATAGATTTACTTTGTTTCTTCTTTTTTCCATTCTACTCCAATTTATTATTGAATCATTTGCAATTACAGAGTTTGGTATATTTACAACTGAATTTTCAAATGTTCTAACTCTAGTACTTCTAAATGTAATATCTTCTACTGTCCCTTCGTATTTTTCTACTTCTATCCAATCACCTACAACAAATGGTTTATCTAAAAATATTACTAACCCTCCAAATAGGTTTTTTGCTGTATCTTGTGCTGCAAGTGTTATTACAACACTTCCTATTCCTAATCCTGCAACTAGACCATTTAAATTAAATCCTAAATCTGTTATTATCATAAATCCTGCTATTATGTATATTACTGCTCTTATTGCTTTTAGTATGAATTTTAGCATTGAATCTTCTACATCTGGATTCATTTTATCTTTTAATCTATTTACTAAACTATTATTAGTTGTTAAGCTGTTTGCTATTCCATTAGCTGCTAATATTATAACTGCTATTTTGAATAATTGATCTATTACACAATTTAATCCAACTGTTGTTTTTAGCGGTTGTCTTATAAATAACAATGCCAAATATAGTCCTAATACTACATAAAACACTTTTAGTGGAGTATAAAATGCATTATTTTTTATATATGTTTTTTTAGCTTTGGGTTTGAAAAATTTTACTGTTATATATGCTAAACTTCTACTTAAACATCTAAATAATATATAAATCAAAATTGCTATACCTATATCTATTATTTGCGTCATTTGTATTCCTTTTAATGCTTCTACAAAATTTCTTATGTTTTCCATATTATTTCATCCTTTCTTATCATTAAAGTAGTTCTTTTTTACATGCTATAATTCAATAGGTATAAAGCCTGAAATACCTGTGTGAATAATATTTTAGGCTTTATACTTGTCAAAAAAGGGCGTCCCTAATGACAGATTTTATCCCATATAGTCTCTTAATTTTTTAGATCTTGATGGATGTCTTAATTTTCTCAATGCTTTTGCTTCAATTTGTCTTATTCTTTCACGGGTTACATTAAATTCTTTTCCAACTTCTTCAAGAGTTCTTGATTTTCCATCTTCTAGTCCAAATCTTAATTTTAATACTTTTGCTTCCCTTGGTGTTAATGTATTCATTACTTCTTCTAATTGTTCTTTTAAAAGTGTATATGATGCTGCATCATGTGGTGCAGGACTATCTTCGTCTTGTATAAAGTCTCCTAAATGACTATCTTCTTCTTCACCAATTGGTGTTTCTAGTGATACTGGGTCTTGTGCAATTTTTTGTATTTCTACTACTTTTTCAACTGGGATTTCCATTTCTTTTGCTATTTCTTCTGGTGTTGGTTCTCTTCCCATTTGTTGTAATAAGTTTCTTGATGTTCTTATTAATTTATTTATTGTTTCTACCATATGAACTGGAATTCTTATTGTTCTTGCTTGGTCTGCAATAGCTCTTGTTATTGCTTGTCTAATCCACCATGTTGCATAAGTACTAAATTTGAATCCTTTTGTATAATCAAATTTTTCTACTGCTTTTATTAATCCCATATTTCCTTCTTGTATTAAATCTAAAAATAACATTCCTCTACCAACATATTTTTTTGCTATACTTACAACAAGTCTTAGATTTGATTCAGCTAATTTTTGTTTTGCTTCTTCATCGCCTTCTAATATTCTTTTTGCTAAGTCTAATTCTTCATCAAATGTTAGTAATGGTATTTTTCCTATTTCTCTTAAATACATTCTTACTGGGTCATCTACACTTATTCCTTCAAAGCTTGTGTCTGTTATTTCATCTAATTTAAGTTGTTCAACTTCTTTTAAATCTTCAATATCTGGTTCTTCCTCGAAATCATCTGGTAATAAGTCTATTCCATCTTTTTCGAATTCATCAAATACTTCATCCATTTTTTCTGGATTTACATCATTTAATTTTGATGCTAAATCACTATATGTCATTTTTCCGCTTTGTTTTGCTTCTTCTATTATTTTGCTTATTTTTTCTTTATCTTTTTTTTCTTCTGCTTTTTCATCTGTTTTTTTAGTATTTGTTTTATTTGTTTTTTCATTTTTCTTTGTTTCTTCAACTTTTTTTTCTTTTTTTATTTTTTCTTTTACTTCTTCAAATTTTTTTGCATTATCTTTTTTTACTTCTTCTAAATTTTCTTCTTTTTTATTAGACATGAAATTTCCCCCTACTTAATTCTTGCTAATGTAATAATAATATCACTTAGCTCTTTTTCTAATTTTTTCTTTTCTTCATTATCTGAAGATTGCTCTAGCAATTCTAATATTTCAAGTTTTCTATTATTTAACTTGTCCCTTTTATATGCTTGAATTATATCATCTATGGCCTTTTCCAAATCTTCTATTTCGTAGTCTTCTGCCATAATCATTGTTATTTGATTTTGTTGGTCTTGCTCTAAATTGTCTATTATTCCATTTATATTACTATTTCCTTTTTCAAATTCTTCATACAATTTTTGAGCTATTTTTTGATTTATTTCATCTTGAAAATCTTCTGGTTTTATATTTTGTTTTATTATTTCATATATTGATAAATCTCCTGCTAGTAATATTGATATAATTGTATTTTCTCTTCTTTTAATTGATTCTGATACTTCTTTTTTTTCTACTTTTTTATGTGTTACTACTGGTTTTGGTCTTTCTAACACTTTTTCTGTTTTATCATTTTTATATGTAAGTTTATTTACTTCTGCATAAATTGCTTCTTTTGAAATATCATACTCTTTTGCAATTTTTTCAATATATACTTCTCGTTCCATTGTGTTGTCTACTTTTGAAATTAATTTTGCAATTTCATTTAAGAATTTTATTTTGTCGTTGGTGTTTTCTAAATTCAACTCTTTTTTTAGTATTTTTACTTTAAATTCAACTACTGAAAATGCTTTGTCTACTGCATTTTGGAAGCGCATATTTCCATATTTTAGTATATATTCGTCTGGATCTTTTGCACCTTCTAATTGTAATACTCTTAGGTCACATCCCATATTTTGTAATATTTCTATTGACCTTAATTTTGCTTTTATTCCTGCTTCGTCAGAATCAAAACTTAATATTATTTGTTCAGAATTTTTTCTTAGTAACCATCCTTGTTGTTCTGTTAAGGCTGTTCCAAGTGATGCAACGACATTTGTTATTCCTCTTTGATGTAGTGAGATTACATCCATATAGCCTTCAACTATTAATATTTTTTTGGTGTCCCCTTTTTTTGCAACATTTAGTCCAAATAAATGTCTTCCTTTGCTATATACTACATTTTCTGGTGAGTTTATATATTTGGGCTTTGAGTCATCTAATACTCTTCCGCCAAATGCTATTACTCTTCCTCTTGCATCACATATTGGAAACATTAGTCTATTTCTATATCTGTCTATGTATTGTCCTCTTTCATTTTTATTAACTAAACCTGACTCTAGTATTTCCTGTTCTTGAAATCCTTGTTTCTTAAGTTCTTGATATAGTTCGTCAAATTTGCCTGAGAATCCAATTCTAAATGATTTTAATGTTTCATTTGTTAGTTGTCTTTTTTTTACATATTCTTGTGCTATTTTGGCTTGTGGTTTATATAAATTTTGATGGTAGTATTCTGCTGTGAATTCATTTACTTTATATACTTTGTCTTTTAGTATCTCTCTTTGTGTGTCTCCATTGTTTTGTAGTGTTGGTAGTTGTACGTTTGCTCTTTCTGCTAGCATTTGTACTGTTTCTACAAAATTTAGTCCTTCTATTTGTGATACAAATGTTATTACATTTCCTCCTACTCCACATCCAAAGCAGTGAAATATTTGTTTATCTGGTGAGACTGAAAAAGAAGGTGATTTTTCGTTGTGGAATGGACATAGTCCAAAATAGTTTCTTCCGCTTCTTTTTAAGTGCACATATTGTGATATGACATCTACTATGTCGTTTGATTGTCTTACTTCATTTAATATCTCTTCACTATATCTTGCCATTTTTCCTCTCTTTCTTTCAAATAAACATATATATATATAATATTCGACCTATTTTACATAAATCCTTCTTAGTTTTTTAAAAATTATTGTTTTGTTATATGCTTTTACTTTCTAATACATTTTTGCAAAAACATGGGGTGGAAAAAGTTTTGCCTTTGTCCACCCTGTGTTTTATCTTATTAAACGGAGTAATTCCTCCATTCTTTTTTTTGCAAAAACATATCCTATCTTTGCTGCTTCTGCAATGTCCTCCGGAGTACCAAAGGTCCCCATATATACATTGGGTTTTATTACGAAGTCTGCCTGTGTTTCTGGCGCTTTCCATGCATTGACATATCTGGATTTCAGGTTTTCCTTTTCCTTTTTAAAGGTTGCTAATACCGTAAATCCATCTGATGGAATTATAGGATTAGTACACATGCCTCCATCCCAGAATTTGTAATTCTTTCCATTTATTTTCATGTGATAATGTTCATATGCAATCGGAAAGCTACAACTTGCTCTGCATGCCTCTCCTAATGTTACTTCAGGGGTTGTTTTTTTGCTAAATACGAATTCTTTTGGAAACAGTAAACTTCCTTGATTTGCAACAATGTACAGTTCTTTAGATAAATTTTTAAACTTCATGTTGTCACAGTATTCATTTACTGTATCTTCGATTATTCGACTGCCTTGGCCTCCTTTTAACTTGCTAGCATCTGAATACTGAACTACATACTTTTGTACCTGTGTCAGTATTTCGTCTGCATGGGTTCCAATTGCACCTAATGTGGCAATTATAGCGCCAATACTGGTGCCGGAATATCCAGATATTTCTATCTGCTCTTCCTCTAATGTCTTCATAACTCCTATAGCCGGGACTTTTACTCCTCCGCCCCGAATAGCTAAATTAATTTTTTTCATCTGTCTTCCTCCTATGATATAAACTATTCTTATTACTTTAAACTACCTATATTATACTACAATTTATATCAGCTTTCAAGTTTTATGTTAATTATATATTTAACAACATCATTTTATTATCCAATTTATTTACCATTTTAGCACATTGTACAAGTTCTTTTGATGTTGATTTTGTAACTTCTTTATCTGGTTTATATTTCATTTTGTGTTCAATACTTGCCCAAAAATCCATTGCTAATGTTCTTATTTGAAGTTCAACTTTTACATATATCAAATTTTGTGACAATGTAATTGGAACTTCCAAAATCATATGATAACTTGAATATCCACTCTTTTTAGGATTTTTCACATAGTCTTTTTCTTTTAGTACTTTTATTCCTGGAATTTTTGTAACCAGATTTCTTATTGAGTATATATCTTTTTGAATTGGACATATTGCTCTTATTCCTGCAATATCATTAATATTTTTAATCATTTCTTTGTATGTATATTGCAAACTTTTGTCTTTCATTTTGTTTGTAATACTTTCTGGTGATTTTATTCTTGTGTTTATGTGGTCTATTAAGTCATATTCGTAAAAGAGTTTGAATTCGTCTTTTAATATTTCTAGTTTTGTGTTGATTTCTTTTAGTGCTACTTGATATATAAACATCACTTTTTCAAATTCTTTGCTTGTTGTATCTATTGGTATTTCTATCTCCATTATATTTTCAATTTTTTGTAATTCTTTGTTTTCTTTCATTTGGTTTCCACCTTTCTTTGGTGCTTTTTAATTGATTATTATTTAATTTTCAATTTTTCTGCTCCCATATTTTTCATATTTATATTATATGGGTATTTTATTTTTATATTATTCCCAAATGTTATTTTTTGTGTAAATTTTGTGTGAAAAAGATTTTTGTTGTTTTTATACAATCAAAAAAGAAAGATAAAATAAAATTTATCTTTCCTCATCCTCTATTGTTGGCTTTCCACTAAATTTTGCACTATTTGCTTTTGGTGTTTTTGTAGTAATCTTATATTTGTCCCTTTTTTCTACTGTGCTGTTTATTATATTAATAGTTTTTTCTCTTTTTTCATTTTTTTCTTCTTTTGGAAGTTCCTTTATTGTTTTTATTATTGTGCTTTCTTTTATTTGTGAATTTTCAGATACTCCTCTTATTTGCTCATCTATATCTATTATTTCATCTTTAGTTAATTGCTTTCTAGAATATATTTGTATAGCATTTATAAATCTATTCTTTTGTTCCTCGTTCATTTTCTTTATGTTGTTTGATTGAGGAATTATAAAAGCTCCTGTTTCTTCATATCTTATTCCGATTTGTTTTCCTAATTCCTTATACAGCTGTGTTTCAAATTCTTCTTTGATAAATCTTCCTTTTTTTGATTGTTGTTCTTCTTCTATTTTTTTATATTCATTTTTTACATCTGTTGCTATGTCTTTTTCTATCATATCCTCTATTGGTTCAATTGTTGTAAATGTGAATATTTTGGTTCCCTTTTTTGTGTCACTATAAAAATTTTCTGCCATTTTTCTTGCAATTACTGTCTGTATCCATCCTTGTATGTCTTTATCTATATCTTCTTTTTTTAGAATTCTTGTTATTTCATCTATTCTTTCTGTAACTTCGGCATCTCTTTTTATTTTACAGTCCTTATATAATCTTTTTAACTCACTTTTTATTCCTTCTTTTTTGCTTTTTATATCTTCCACCTGTTTTATTAATTCAATTCTGTCTTTTGCGTTTACTTCTCCATTTTCTAATATATTATTAATAGATTCCATTGATATGCTTGTATCTGCTCTATTTACTGCTTCCGGTATTACACTGTCTGGTATTTCAGGATCTTTTGAAATTCTAGTTGCTATTTTTGGAAGCATTTCATCTGGTATTCTTTTGTTATCAATTATTTTTGCCAATATATCTTTTCTTTTAGCTGGATTCTTTTTTAATGTTTGCATTATTTCGTCTGCAGTATGGTCCATTGGGTCTTTTTCTTTATTTTCTTTTCTTTCCAAATATGCATCTGCAACATTTCCTGCTATTGATTCTGGATTATTTCTGTTTTTAATTTCATTTATTTTATTTTTTATTCTATCTGTTATTTTCACCTTATCACCTTATTTCCCATAATAACTATCTAATAGTATTTGTTTTATTTCTGAAACTAATGGAACTCTTGGATTTGCTGTTGTACATTGATCTTCAAACGCTCTGTCTGCAAGAATATCAACTTTTGCCAAAAATTCTTTTTCATCAATTCCTGTATCTTTAAAAGATTTTGGAATATTTAAACTTTCATTTAACCCCTTTATTTTCTCTACTAAACTATTAACACCATCTTCTACTGTGTCTGCTTTTAACCCTAATTTTTTTGCTAAATTGCTATATTTTTCGTCTGCAATATAGTATTCATATTTAGGGAATGACACAAATTTTGATGGTTTGCTTCCATTGTATTTTACAACATATGGTAATAATATTGCATTTATTCTACCATGTGGTAAATGGAACTCTGCACCTATTTTGTGTGCAATTGAGTGGCTTACTCCTAAAAATGCATTTGTAAATGCCATTCCTGCAATTGTACTTGCATTATGCATTTTTTCTCTTGCTATTTTATCACTTCCATCATTATATGATTTTACCAAATAATTCATTACTAATTCAACTGCTTTTTCTGCTAAACCATCTGTATAGTCTGATGCCATATTTGATACATATGCTTCTAATGCATGTGTTAGTACATCCATTCCTGTGTCTGCAGTTACTGATTTTGGAAGGCTCATAACTAGGTCTGGGTCTACTATTGCAACATCTGGTGTTAATTCATAATCTGCTAGTGGATATTTTCTGTCCTTTTCTTTGTCTGTAATTACTGCAAATGATGTTACTTCTGAACCTGTTCCTGATGTTGTTGGTATTGCTACCATTTTTGCTTTTTTTCCTAATTTAGGAAATTTGTAAGTACGTTTTCTAATGTCCATGAATTTCAATTTTAATCCTTCAATATCAGCCTCTGGATGTTCGTAAAATAGCCACATTCCTTTTGCTGCATCCATTGGACTTCCTCCACCTATTGCTATTATTACATCAGGTTTAAAACTGTTCATCTGTTCTACACCTTTTTTAATTGTATCAAATGATGGGTCTGGTTCTACATCACTAAATATTTCTGAATGTACATATTGTTGTCTTTTTCTTAAATGATATAAGATTTTATCTACATATCCTAATTTGACCATTCCTTGGTCTGTTACTATAAAGGCTCTTTCTATATCTGGCATTTTTTCTAAGTATGCTATTGAACCTGCTTCAAAATATATCTTTTCTGGAACTTTAAACCATTGCATATTAACTCTCCTTTTCGCAACTCTTTTAATATTTATTAAGTTTACTGATGACACATTTGCTGTTGTTGAATTTTTTCCAAATGAGCCACATCCTAATGTAAGTGATGGCATATTTGTATTATAAATATCCCCTATTGCTCCATGTGTTGATGGTGAGTTCACTATTATTCTTCCTGCTTTTAAAGTTTCTGAAAATTTCAAAATCGTGTCTTGATTTTCACTGTGTATTGCTGCTGAATGTCCAAGTCCTCCGAATTCCAATAATTTTTCTGCTTTTGCAATTCCTTCTTCTTCATTTTCAACAATGTAATATGTTAAAACTGGACTTAGTTTTTCTTTTGAAAATGGATATTCTCTACCAATTCCTTCTTCATATACAACTATTACTTTTGTGTCTTCTGGTACTTCAAATCCTGCTTCTTTTGCAATTGTATATGGTGATTGACCTGGTACATATGACTTTAGTTTGTATCCATATTCTTTTGTGTATTCAAACATTGAGTTTTGCAATTTTTGTTTTTCTTCTGGATTTACAAAGTAACATCCTGCTTCTCTCATTAATTTTTCAAATTCTTGATATATGTCTTTATCCACTAAAACTGCTTGTTCTGACGCACATATCATTCCATTGTCAAATGATTTTGATAGTACCAAATCATTTACTGATGTTTTTAATTTTGCAGTTTTGTCTATATAACATGGTACATTTCCTGGACCTACTCCTAGTGCCGGTTTTCCACATGAATATGCAGAACGTACCATTCCTGTTCCTCCTGTTGCTAATATCAAATTTACATCTGGGTGATTCATTAATAGCCTTGTTGCTGTAATTGATGGTTCTTCTATCCATAATATACAATTTTCTGGTGCTCCTGCTTTAACTGCTGCATCTCTTAAAATTCTTGCCGCTTCTGAACTGCATTTTTGTGCTGATGGATGAAATCCAAATATTATTACATTTCTAGTTTTTGCAGATATTATTGATTTGAACATTGTTGTTGATGTTGGGTTTGTTACTGGTGTTACTCCCGCAATTATTCCTACTGGTTCTGCTATTTCTAGATATCCTTCTTCGTTATTTTCATTTATTACTCCAACAGTTTTTTCATTTTTAATGCTGTGGTATATATATTCTGTTGCAAACATGTTCTTTGTTATTTTATCTTCATATATTCCTCTTCCTGTTTCTTCTACTGCCATTTTTGCTAGTTCCATATGATGTTCTAGTCCTGCCATTGACATTGCTTTTACAATGTTGTTTACTTGTTCTTGGTCTAGTTTTAAGTATTCTTCTGATGCCTTTTTTGCTTTTACAACTAGTTCGTCTATCATCTTTTGTATTTTTTCTTCTTCTAGATTTTCTGCCATAAGATTTCCTCCTTGGTATTTATTTTATCCTTTTTTATTATATATTATTAGAAAAATTTGTCAACTTATTTTTGAAAACAATTTCTAAGGCCGTGAATTGTAACTATTATACGGTAACTAACCAAAAAAGCATACTTGTTATAAAGTATACTTTTTATTTAAAAATTATTAATATAAATAATTTTGTGGATTCACATGTTCTCCATTTATTCTAATTTCAAAATGTAAATGTGGTCCTGTAGAATTTCCCGTACTTCCTACTAAAGCAATAACATCACCAGCTTTAACTTTTTCACCTTTTTTTACATACATTTTACTTGTATGCGCATACCAAGTTTCTACACCATTTCCATGGTCAACTTTTACTAAATATCCATATGAACCGCTATACTCTGCTGATATTACTGTTCCATCTGCTACTACTTTTATTTGTGTTCCTTTGCTTGCTGCTATATCTAATCCTGTATGTCTAGATGACCTTATACTACTGCTTACTCCATATCTAGATGATATTGTTCCTGAAACTGGTAATGTTGCAATTTTAATACCATTTATATTTGTTATTTCTGTATTTTCTTCTGTTTTAAAATCTAATTTTTTTATTAAATTTTGTTCAGCAACTTCTAATGTATTCGTGTTTAATTCTTGTACATTATTAGTAGTCTTTTCATTAACTTCTAATTTTATTTCTTCAGATGATAATTTTTTTATATCTTCTACTAGTTTTTCTGCTGTTTCTTTATCTTCTACTTTCTCTACATTTTCATTATCATATGCTATTTCATAATATTTATATGTTATTTCTAGTTCATTTTGTAATGTAACTATTACTTCACTTTCATTTTCTTTTTGTGTTCTTTCTACTAATTTTAATTCATATTCTGGAGTTTCTGCTAACTCTATCTTCTCTATTGTTTTTTTATTGTAATTTTCTATATTATTTTTTATTGTTTCATTAATTGCTTTTTTATTTTCTATATATCCTATTTTTTCTCCAGAAATTTTCACTTCATACATTGGTTTATATTTTATTAATATTAGCGCAATTATAAAACCAATTGATATTAAAGTGATATTTAAAATTTTTTTAATTTCTTTTGTATAAAATTTTATTTTTTTTATACTAATAAAATCCACTCTCCTTCATTATTTTTAAGCGCGAACATTTTATATTATACTATATATTCTCTCCTTTTTCAAATTATGTATACCTTATTTTGACTTTTTTCTTATTTTTTTCTAGTTTGTTATACCTAATTTTACCATTTTTACTTTATTTTTCTTTCATTTACTCTTTTTTATTGTATTTTTCTTTATTTTTTGATAATTATTTTTGTTTTTATTGATTTTTAATAAGAATACCTCATGAATACTATAATATGATGTTTTTAATATATTTTTAATTATATTGTTTATTTATAAGTTTATTTTTCTCTTTCTGTTACTTCAAAACTTATAAGTTAAATGATATATTATTATTATAAAATTTTTAAATAACAATAAGCATTACAAGCTTATATACCTATTAAACAAGTTGAGCGAAAGGAAGGTGATAAAAATGGCTATTGATTATAGTGTAATCGGTTCTAGAATAAAACAAGCAAGACTTGCTAAAAATATGACTCAAGAAGATTTAGCAGATAAAATTGATATTTCTGTTGCATTTTTAAGTAGAGTTGAAAGAGGAAATTCACATATTAATTTAAAAAGATTAAATCAATTATGTGATTTATTAGATGTTTCAGAAGGTTATTTATTAAATGGTGCTTCTAGTAGTTCAGAAAATTATTTAGATAAAGAATTTACAGATTTAATTAAGAGCGTTTCTCCTGAGAAACAAAAATTAATCTATAATGTTGCAAAAACAATTGCTGAAACAAAAATGGATGAAGAATAAAATTAATTGAAGTTGTCAAAAAGGGGCGTCCCTATTGACAACTTTTAATTTATCGTTGTACTTGTTGGTCCTGTTCCAACAACTGCTTCTTGTAATGAACGCCAAGTATTACATCCAATTATTCCATCAGCAGTTAAACCTCTTGATTTTTGATAATTGATTACCGCACTTTGAGTTGCTGCTCCAAATATTCCATCAAGTCCATTTGTTCTGAATCCTAATGTATTTAAATCATCTTGTGCTATACAAACATAATTACTTAAACTCCCTCTTTTTAATTGAGGAAAACCTCCTGTTGAACATGCTGGTTTTCCAAATCTTTTGTCAAAATGTACCCATGTTGGTGTTAAAGAAATTGGTTCTACATAATACCAAACCCCTGAATTTTTTGCTGAATTCCATAATCTGGTTCTTTGAGTTGAACTTAATGTTTGGCCAACATCAAAAGCAACTCCAGCATAATGTTGACTTTGATTTCCATGTCCACCTTCATATGGTCTTTTAAATGCAAATCCTACTGGTATAGGTGCACCAAAAATGTATCTTTGACTATTCCAACTTTGCATTGTTCTTTTTGTTGTCCATAATATATTTGAATTACTTGACCCTCTAAATTCTCTTACTCTTAATGTACCGTTTGTGTTGTATGGCATTGGTTCAGCTTCTCCTCTATAATATGTTTCCATTCTATCTGTATCATTATTAAAAACTAATATCTTTGCCAAAAGAAAACCCCCTCATATAATTTTTATTTTATTATATGAAAGGGTATATGTATTTGTTACTATTTAACTTCTTTACATCTAAGTATTACTCTTAATTTGCTATCATTTGTACATGTAATTAAAGTAAGTTCTTTTCTTCCACCTGTTAATTGGGTAGTATCATTTGTATCAGTTGGATCAACTGTATGTTTATCATAAACTTCATAATTTATTGTTCTTCCTGTTAAGTCGGTTAATTTTACTGTATCTCCTACTACTAAATTAGGAACTTTACTAAAGAATTTTGAGTTTCTATAATTATGTCCTACTATACAGAAATTTCCTACTTCGTTTGGATTTCCTCCATGATATTTTACAGGTGAGCTTTTTAATAGTGAATCTGTTTCTTCTAGTCCTCCTGTTTCACCTTGGACTACTGTATATTTTAAGTTTATTTTTGGTGCTTCTACTGTTGCAATAATTTTGTATCTATATCCTGCTGCTGATGTTTTCCATTCTGCTTTTTCATTTGCTGTTGCTACACTTGATGTTCCACTTGTACTTGAAGAAGCAAGATTTTCTATTTCTGTGTAGTCTTCATCTGTTCCATCTAGCACAACCATAAGAATGTCATCTTTTGCTATAGTTGTATCTTCATTTTTATTTGATAAAGTTTGTTGCATGTCTGCTAATAATTGTTGTGATGCATCTGCATTTTTATTTCTATCATATTCCGCATATATGTAAAAAGATGTTAGAATACATACTACAAATACAGATAATATAAAATAAAATTTATATATTTTCTTTTTTCTTTTTAGTTCTGGTGTTATATATAATTTTTCTGTTATCAAAATTTGATTCATTCTAACCTCCTTATAAATACAATCTTAAATTATTATATCATATTTTTTTATTTTTTTGAATATTTTTTTACAAATTATCTGAAATTTTTTCAAATTTTTCTAAAGTTAATTCTTCTGGTCTTACATTTTCCTTTATTCCTAATGAATTTAAAATTTCTGTTCCCTTTTTTTTATTTTCAAATATACCATTATTTGTTAATGAATTTAAAAGTGTTTTTCTTTTTTGCGTGAATGCATATTTTATTATTTTGAACATTTTCTCTTTGTCTCTTGGTGTTACAATTGGTTCTTTTCTTATATTTAATTTTATTACTTTTGATGTTACTTCCGGTTCTGGTATAAATGAACTGTTTGGTACCTCTATTATTGCTTCTGAACTTGCATAATAATACACTGAATATGTTATTGCCCCTGTATTTTTTTCTCCTGGTATTGCTATTAGTCTATCTGCTACTTCTTTTTGTATCATTACCGTTATGCTTTCTAATTCTAGTTCTTCTTCTAATAATTTCATTATTATTGGTGTTGTGATGTAATATGGTAAATTTGCTACTATTTTTACATTTTTTATTTTTCCTTCTGCTTTCTCTTTTTTTATTATATTTTTTAAATCAACTTTTAGTACATCATTGTTTATTAATTCGAAATTATCATATAATGAAAATCTGTCTTCAAGTATTTGTAACATTTTTGTGTCTAGTTCTATGCATATTACTTTTCCTGCTTTTTCCAGTAAATATTTTGTTAGTGTTCCAAGTCCTGGTCCTATTTCTATTACTAGGTCTTCTTTTTCTATGTTACTACATCCTACTATGTTTTTTACTACTTCTTCGTTTATTAAAAAGTTTTGTCCAAGATTTTTGTTTGCTCTTATGTTGTATTTTTTCATTATGAATCTTGTTTCTTCTAATATATTTTCCATTTGGGTTCCTTTCCATTTCTTTTATTTTTTCGGTTCAAGTCTTTTATTTGAAAGTCAAATTTAAACCATACCTTGTTGTTTATTATACCAGTAATTTGTTTTATATTCAAGTTTTTATTTTACATAATTTTTATATTATCTGTTTTATATGATTTATATTGAATTTTCCTCTTTTTATTAGTATTTCCATAACATCAAATCTGATAAATTCATTTAACATTTTATTTTTGTACAAAAAATATCTAGCAGTTTTATATAAATGTTGTATTTTTTGTTTTGTTACTGCTTCTGATGGAAGTCCATATTCTGTACTGCTTCTGCTTTTCACTTCTATAAAAACAATTTCATTTTTATCTTTGGTAATAATATCAATCTCACCTTGTTTACAATAGAAATTTCGTTTTAAAATAACATGTCCTTGCTTTTCCAAATATTGAACAGCTATATCTTCACCCGAATTACCAAAATCTTTTTTTATGTGTATTTTCATATATTTCATTTTCTCCTAGTCTATTTATATTTGAAATTATTTAATGTCTCCCCATTAAATAATTAAAACTTTTCAACATTTTTTATAATTATTTCCTGGAAGAGATACTACTTTTTCCTCAAGTTCTAGCATCATTAGTTTTTCATTTACTTCACTAATTGATAAATTTAATTTTTGGGTTATTTCATTAATATGTATTGATTCTTCATAACTTAAAATATCATAAATTTTTTGAAACTCTGGTTCAACAATTTTTTTGTTCTGTTCTTGAACTTGTAATTTTATTAAATTTAATTCTGAATATTTTTCTATAATGTCTTCTACTTGTGTAACTAAAAATGCACCTTTTTGTATTAATTTATTTGGTGTAAATCCTTTTGGATTTTCTAAGCTTGATGGTATGCAAAATAAATTTTTTTCTAATTCTTTTGTTATTCTTGCAGTTACACCTGTTCCACTTCTATATCCTCCTTCCACTACTAATGTTCCCATTGATAAACCAGCTACAATTCTATTTCTTTCAATAAATGTTTTTGATGTTGCCTCCTCATTTTCTTGATATTCACTTATAACAAGTCCATTATTATCTAATATTTGTTGATATAACTTTTTATTTTTTGATGGAAATATTTTGTTAAATCCAGATGGTAATACTGCAATTGTATTTCCTTCATTTTCTAAAATCGTAGTATGTGCCAAACTGTCTATCCCTTCTGCCATTCCACTAATTATTGTTAATCCATATAAACTTAATTCTTTAGCAAACCTTTTTGTCATTCTTTCTCCATATTTAGTTGGTCTTCTAGAACCTATTATAGATATTCCGATTTGTTTTTAATAGCTCTATGTTTCCATTTGCATATAAAGTTTTAGGAGGATTTTTTACTCTTTTTAATTTTTCTGGATATATTGAATCTTCTATTTCTATTTTCATTAAAATTTATCTCCATATTTTCTATCTAAGTTTCTATATTGAATTGCTTCTAAAATGTGCTGTTTTTCAATATTTTCTTTTTCTTCCAAATCCGCTATTGTTCTTGCAACTTTTAGAATTCTTGAATATGCTCTTGCACTTAACCCTAATTTATTAAATGCTTGTTCTAATATCTTTTTTGATTGCTCGTCTATTTTACAGTATCTTTCTATCATTTGTGGAGTAAGCTCTGCATTTGAGTATATTCCCGTATCTTTATATCTTAAATATTGTATTCTTCGTGCTTTATTAACTCTTTGCTTTATTTGATTTGATGTTTCTGGTTTTATATTAGAATTTAGTTTTTGGTATTTTACTGGTTTTACTTCAACATGCAAATCTATCCTATCTAATAACGGTCCACTAATTCTGTTTAAATATCTTTCAATTGATTGTTCTGAACATTTGCACACTTTTTCTTCACTTCCATAATATCCACATTGGCATGGGTTCATACTTGCTATAAGCATAAAGTTTGATGGGTATTCTACTTTTGAATATAATCTTGATATTGTTACCTGTTTTTCTTCTAATGGTCCTCTTAAAACTTCTAGTGTTGTTCTATTAAATTCTGGTAATTCGTCTAAAAATAGTACTCCATTATGTGCCAAGCTTATTTCACCAGGTTTTGGATTTCTTCCGCCTCCTATCATTGATGTTGGTGATATTGTATGATGTGGGCTTCTAAATGGTCTTTTTGTTACTATTCCAATACTATTGTCTAAAATTCCAGATACACTATGTATTTTAGTTATATCTAATGATTCTTCAAATGTTAAATCTGGTAATATTGTTGGTATTCTTTTTGCAATCATTGTTTTTCCTGAACCTGGTGGTCCTATAAGTATACAATTGTGGCCTCCTCCTGCTGCTATTTCTAAGGCTCTTTTTACATTTTCTTGTCCTTTTACTTCTGAAAAATCAAATTGTTCTTTATTTTTTTTATTAAATATTTTTAGTATGTCAACTTCTGCTTTTTCTATTTTTTTATTTCCATTTAGATAGTCTATTACTTCTTGTAAATTGTTTACTCCTATTATTTCTAGATTTTTTACTACTGCTGCTTCCCTTTCGTTTGCTTTTGGTAATATTACTTTTCTTATTCCTAGGTTCATTGATTCTATACACATTGGTAATACTCCATTTATTCTGTTTATTTTTCCGTCTAGTGATAGTTCTCCTATAAATATTGTGTTTTCTAGTTTTTGGTTGATTATTTCTTTTTGTGCTAATAGTATTCCTATTGCTATTGGTAGGTCATAACTTGTTCCTTCTTTTTTTGTGCTTGCTGGTGCTAAGTTTATTATTATTCTTCTGCTTGGAAATTCTATGTTGGAGTTTTTTATTGCTGATTTTATTCTTTCTTTTGATTCTCTTACACTTGTATCTGGTAAGCCTACTATTTCGAAGGTTGGTAGTCCTCCTGTTATGTCTGTTTGTACTTCTACTAAGTTTCCTTCTATTCCACTTAGTGATATTGTTTTTACATTTGATATCATAAATAATTTTCCTTTCTTTTTTTATCTTAAAAATGTTTTATAATTCACATTTTTTCAAAAATTGATGTGTAAGTTGCTTCCTTAAGGGTTATATATATTTGGTATTGTATCCTGTTCATTACGTTCAAAAAGAAAATCTAAAATAAAAAACTGAGCCTCTCTCACTCAGGCTAAAAATGTATATGTATATGGTTTTATCATTTTCGAATGTGATTGGAGCAATATTAGAATTTCTTAAATAAATTAATGGAAAGGGTTCACGTCGAACGAAGTGAGGACTAAGTGGAAGGGTGCCATTAATTTATTTTAGAAATTCTTATGTTGCGTATTGAACCGAGAAAATTATCAAACCATATACATATACATTTTTTCCGTGAGCATTCCTCATTTTTTTATTTAAAATTTTCTATTTTTTACTTCATTCAAGCGGATACAATACCAAATATATATAACCCTTAAGGAAGCAACTTACACACAAATTTTTGTAAAAAATGTGAATTGTAACTATATAATAACTGATTTTCTTTAAATTTTAAGAAATTTATTGATTTTTAAATATGTTTAATATAAAATAATATTATAATTTTTAACAAAAGAGTGGTGAAAATATTGGATAAGAAAAACAAATCGAAAAAAACAAAAAATGTAAATAAAAAAATAACAAAAATAAACACGGAATTCAAATCACAAAATTTTATATATACAAAAAAAATTAAAACAATATTTATAGTAATAATTCTAATTCTAGCAATATTGATAGGAAGAATTGGATTTTTACAATTTGTGCAAGGTAACTATTTAAAAGAACTTGCATATAATCAACAATCAATAAACCAAATAATAAGTCCCAAAAGAGGTGCTATATATGATTCTACTGGTCATACTCTTGCAACAAGTGCTTCTGTTGACACAATAACAATAAATCCTGAAAAAATTAAGGATTCAAAAAATAATGATAATACTCAAGCTTTAAAAGAAAAAGTTGCAAAAGCTCTTTCTGATATATTTGAACTTGATTATGGTGAAACTTTAAAAAAAGTTACAAGTACATCAAAAGTTGAAACAATAGCAAAAAAAGTTGACCAAGATAGGGTTGACAAATTAAAAAAATGGATGGATGAAAATAATGTTTCTGTAGGAATAAATATAGATGAAGATACAAAAAGATATTATCCTAATGATTCTCTTCTTGCTCAGGTTCTTGGTTCCTGTGGTAGTGATAATCAAGGTTTATCTGGTATTGAAAATAAATGGGATGATGTTTTATCTGGAACTCCAGGTAAAATTGTAAGTTCAAAAAGTGCTAGTCAAGAAGAGATTCCAAATACTGAAGAAACATATATTGCAGCTGAAAATGGCAGTGATTTGACCCTTACTATTGATTTAAATATTCAAAAAATTGTTGAAAAATATCTACAACAAGCTGTTGATAATAATAATGTTGAAAATGGTGGTAGTTGTATTGTAATGAATCCTAAAACTGGTGATATATTAGCAATAGCTAATTATCCAAATTATGATTTAAATCAACCCTTTACACCAAATTCTTTCCTTGCAAAAACATATAATTCATTAAGTTCAGAAGAAAAGACTAATGCCATTTATAAGATGTGGTCTAATAAGGCTGTTTCTGAATTATATGAACCTGGTTCTGTTTTTAAATTAATTACTGCTTCTACTGCTTTAGAGGAAAACATTACTGGTACAGATGTTGCTGGTGATTTCTATTGTTCAGGTTCTGAAACTGTTGATGGTGTTAAAATAAGTTGTTGGAAAACAGATGGTTCACATGGTTCTCAATCTTTAAGAAATGCTTTGGAAAATTCATGTAACCCTGCTCTTATACAATTAGGAACTAGAATAGGGACTGCAACATTATATAAATATTATAAATCTTTTGGATTTTTTGATAAAACAGGTGTTGATTTACCTGGAGAAGCTAGTTCTATATTTAAAGAGGAGTCAACTGTAATCCCAGTTGAAAGAGCAACTTATTCTTTTGGACAACGTTTTAGTATTACTCCTTTGCAAATGATTACTGCAATTTCTGCAATTGCTAATGATGGGATTTTAATGAAACCTAGAATTGTAAAATCTATTACCAATACTGATACTGGTGCTGTTACAAATATTGATACTGAACAAGTAAGACAGGTTATTTCTTCTGAAACTGCTTCAAAAGTAAAATCTATGATGCAATCTGTTGTAGAAAATGGAACTGGTTGGAGAGGTGGAGTTTCAGGTTATACTGTTGGTGGAAAAACTGGTACTTCTGAGCCAAGAGCTGGTAGAGAAGATATTGATGGTTATGTTGCTACATATGTTGCAATTTCTCCTGTTGAAGATACTCAAGTTGTTCTATTACTTAACTTGTATAAACCTCCAAAGAGTAACCATCAAGGTGGTACATTAGCAGGTCCTGTTGTATCTCAAATGTTGTCAGAAATTTTGCCTTACTTGGGTATACCTTCTGATGCTGATTCTACAGATGATGAAGATTTAGTTTCAGTTCCTGAAGTTAGAAATAAAACTATTGCAGAGGCTGAAAAAATATTAACAAATGCTGGATTTACTGCTAAAATATCTACTTCTAAAGATAAAAATAGCACATTAGTTAAAGATCAAGTTCCAAAGCCTGGTGCTTCTTTATCAAAAGGTTCTCTAATAATGTTATATGACCAAGATACAAGAACATCTGCTACTGTTCCAGATTTAACTGGTAAGAGTAAATATCAGGCTACAACGGAATTAAGAAATGCAAATCTAAACATTAGTGTTGAAGGTACTGGTACTGTTGTTTCACAGGATACTCCAAAAGGTTCTAATGTTGATGCAGGTACTGTTATAAAAGTTATTTTAAAGAAACGATAAAATTTATTTTTAAGAGGGATTTTTTCCCTCTTATTCCATTTTTTCTTCAAGCCAATATTTTTCTGCAAGTGTATCTAATTTTTTTATATATTTGTTTTGGCTTTTTATTTTTTCTAATGTGTTTTCATCACACCCTTTTAAATATTGTAGCCATTGTTCTATTTCTGTCAAATCGTCATTGTCATAGCATCTGAATTTAGGCAATTCTATTGATATCATTTCTATCTCTTCAAGTCTTACATCTCCTTCATTTGTCTTAATTCTTATTGTTTTTTTACATCCTTTTGAAGAAAAATAATTAAAATCTAATAAGTTTATTGTTATTGTTTTTGCAAATTCTCTATTATCGCCATATTCTAGTTGATTTAGATGTATTTGGGAATAGTACATTAGCATTTTTGTTTGAACATATATTCCATCTATGAATTGAATTCCTACATTCATTTCTTCATTTTCATATGTATGTATTCTTACATCTGCAATTCCAAAATTTTCTTCGCGTGGTAAATAATTTTCTTTTTGTTTCAGATATGGATTTAGCTCTATTTCTTTTATTTTTATGTCTAATATTGCTTCTATAAAATTTTTTATGATGCCTAAACAATCTTCAGAATTTAATATTTTTCTGAATACATAATTGCTGTTTGATATAAATTTTCGGTTCACTTGTTCTATTTTCACCTCCATTTTTTGATTTGGTAAATTGGATTTTTTTTAATTAGATCTAATTTAATTTAGATAAAAAATATTTTTGATTAAAAATTTAAGTAGATTATAACTTTTTATTTTTTTGATGTCAATATGTTTTTTTAATTTAACTAAAAAATCGACCGCAAAATTCGACATTTTGAGAACCTTGCGGTTTCTTTTTATATTGCAGGAAAGTTTTAAAACTTCCTATAAGTTTAATTTTTTATTTTTTCTAAAAATTCTAATATGAAATCCACACAATTTTCTGATATCTCTTCCATTTCATTTTGTGTAAATATCTGATATTCTTTATTTTCGCATTTATCAATAATATTTTTCTTATTTTCTATATAACAATTTACATATTCTATTGTCTTTTCAGCATCTTCTTTGCTTATGTCAAATTCTTCTACAATTGGATTTATTGATAACATTTTTTCATCATATTTTATATTTGATAATTCGTGACTTTTATATATATAATCTGCAAATATTTTAAAATCATTTTCTTTTATTTTTCTTACTGTTTCTTTGTCACATTTTATTTCTTTACCAGTATTTAATTTTAGTCCAGCAACTTTTCCGTTTTCCCAGATTGCTTTTCTTGAATATGTTATATTATTAAAATAGTAGTCTGTCATCAAATGTGTCAAACTGCCTAATACCACTGGATTTTTTATATCATATATATATTTTATATAAAACTTTCTGTATCCTTTAAAATCCTTTTCTCCATCATAATGTGTTATTTTATGTGATATTATTTTGCTTATATCTTTTACTACATATCCATTATTTATGTCTGGTACTACATTTCCAAATATAAATAGATTTTTATCTATATTTTCCATCTTCTTTGATAATGTATTTGCTATTCCTAAATGAATTCCCCATGATGGCATTTTTATTCCCCCTGCTTTTATATTTTTCTTAATTTAATCATATTTTTATATAAATTTCAACAAAAAATAGAAAGAATATTTTGACTATTTTTATTGTCTTTTCTATTCTTTCTATTTTTTATTTTGTTGCTATATAATAGCCTACACCTCTTTTTGTAATTAATATTTTGGGACTTGATGTATCTTTTTCAATTTTTTCTCTTATTCTTCTTACTGTAACATCAACAGTTCTTATATCTCCATAATATTCATATCCCCATACTTTTTCAAGTAATGTTTCTCTTGTTATTACTTGACCCGGTTGTGATGCCAAAAATTTTAATACTTCGAATTCTCTTAGTGTTAAGTCTATTATTTCTCCTCTTACTTTTACTTCAAATCTATCTAAGTCTAGTTCTAGTTCGTTTACTTTTATAATGTTGTCAGAGTTTGCTTCAATAGCTGGCATTTCTTCTATTGGGGCTTCTTTTATGATGTTTGTGATTTCATTTTTTCTTAAGTTTGCTTTTACTCTTGCCATTAACTCTCTTACACTGAATGGTTTTGTTATGTAGTCATCTGCACCTAGTTCTAGTCCTACTATTTTATCTATTTCTGCATCTTTTGCTGTCAACATTAGTATTGGTATATTTAAATAATTTTTTACTCTTTTACATACTGTTAGTCCGTCCATTTTTGGCAACATTATATCTAGTAACATTAGGTCTGGCTTTTGTTCTAATGCCATGTTTACTGCTGTTACTCCGTCTGTTGCTTCTAGTGTTTGGTATCCTTCTTTTTGTAAATTGTATACTAGTACGTCGATTATTGCTTGTTCGTCATCTACTACTAGTACTTTTTTTGCTTCTTTTTCTAAATTTTCTTCCACAAAAATTCCGCCTTTCTGTAGCTTTCTTCTTATACTAGTATTTATATCATAAATTTTGGGAATATACAAGTTTTTTTCTTTTTTTATTTAATTTTTTATGTAGGTTTTTTACAATTCACAGTATAATAACTTGTAAAACTCATATAAAATATGTTATAATTTTAATTATAAATTTTGTTACCCGAAAATTATAAAATGTTGGAGGGTAAAACCTCCAGACAAATGAAGGAGGATTTTTAAATGAAAATTGGTTTTTATGCAGGAAGTTTTGACCCTTTTACAAATGGTCATCTACATGTAATTGCTAAATCTGCTCAACTTTTTGATAAAGTTGTAGTTGGCATTGGTGTTAATTCAAAGAAATCTCGGAGATTTGATAAGGATTCAATGCAAAAAGCAATTGAGCAAGTATTAATTAGAGAAAACTTAAACAATGTAATAGTTATCTCTTATGCTACTTTTTCTTCGGATGTTGCATTAGATTATAATTCAACATTCTTAGTTAGAGGTATTAGAAATGGTATGGACTATGAATATGAGGAAAACATTGCCTCTATTAATGAGGAAATATCAGGGCTTGACACGGTTTACATTAGGGCTGGTAAATTAGGTAATATCAGTTCAAGTATGGTTATGGAATTGCTTAGAAATGGCAAAGATGTTTCTAGGTATATTCCTAAAGAAGTTTTAGCTATATTAAAAAAATAAAAACCAAAAAAGAAGATGGTATGAGATTTATTATCTCATATCTTCTTCTTTTTCTTTTATTCTAGGTAAATCTATTATTTGACCTTCATTTGCAGCAATTACTTTTGGGAAAATATTTTTTGCTTCTTCTACATATTTTTCAGGTAATTCTTCTGGCCAAAAATGTGTCAACATTAATGCTCCAACATTAGCTTCTTTGGCAATTATTCCAGCTTGTTTAGCAGTTAAGTGAGAGTTGATTTCAGGAAAACCATAAGATGTTAATAAGCTAGATTCACTTATTAGTAAGTCTGAATTTTTTGCGAATTCTACTAATCTATCTTTAGCAGAAAATGAAGTATCTGCTGTATATACTATTGTTTTTCCCCCGCTACTTAACTTAATAGCATATGTTTCTACTGGATGGTCTGTTGGACAAAAACTTATGTCTATATCTCCTATTTTTAAAGTAGTCTCTTTATTAATATTGTGATAATTAGCAAAACTATTTTTTTCATTAATTATATCTTCATATATATTTTTGGAGGTTGCAGGTAAATATATTTCTATTGGATATTCTATCCTTTTTTGATTATGATAAACAAATGAAGAATATTGAATATTATATATATCATTATAGTGGTCTCTGTGTAAATGACTTATAATAACAGATAAATTCTCTAAGTCTGATGGAAAACTTAATAATTTATGTGTTCCACTTCCACTATCTAATAGTATTTTTGTATTTCCTTCTGTAATTAAATAACCTGGACAGTTATGTGTTTCTGTGCCATGTGGCGAATCAATTCCTAACACTTTTAATTTCATGTTTCATCTCCTCCAATATGTTTGCAATTTAATTTATTTATAGGATTATTTTTTATAATTCTACCACATATTCTAGTTTTTTCCAAGTTATATTTTACACATATCCAGAATTTTTGTTTAAAACATTTTCCATTTAGTTGTATTTTTGTAATAAAAAGTGAGGCAAATTGTACTGTCTCACTTGTCTCACATTAAAACTTCAACATTAAAAACTCCATTATCTTCAAGATTTATCTCTTTTGCTTTTCCCAATTCAACTCCATTAACTGTAACTTTTTCAACTCCAGTATTTTTGCCATTCGGATTTTTAACAACAATATTATAAAAAGCATTTTTCCACTTATATTTAATATTATACTCTTTCCAAGATGATGGAATACATGGTTCAATTTTAGCAACACCACTTTTTATTTTTAACCCCAAAATATTTTCAATTCCTGTTTTGTAATACCAACTTGCAGAACCTGTGTACCAAGTCCATCCACCTCTACCTGCTAAGTTACCTGCTCCATAAATATCTGCTGGTATTACATATGGTTCTACTTTATATTTTTTACAACTTTCTTTTGTTCGTGCATGTTCTATTGGATTTATCATTCTGTACAATTCTGTTGCTTTGTCCCCAAATCCTAACATTGATTCTGCTATTATTACCCATACTGCAGCGTGTGTATATTGTCCTCCATTTTCTCTAACTCCTGGTAAATATGATTTTATATAACCTGGATTTAGTTTTCCTTTTTTAAATGGTGGGTCTAGTAATTTTATTATTCCATTTTCTCTGTCTATTAAGTGATTTTCTAAGCTTTCCATTGATATATATTTTTTGTCATTGTCTCCTGCATTTGATATTGTACTCCAACTTTGTGCAATACTATCTATTCTACATTCGTCATTTTCCATACTTCCTAATGTGTTTCCATCATCCATAAAAGCTCTTTTAAACCATCTTCCGTCCCATCCGTTTGTGTTTAATGATTTTTTTAATTGTTGCATTATTGTTTTGTATTTTTCTATTTTGCTTTCAATATTTTCTTTATTCTGATTATTATTCTCTTCGTTTAAATTATTATTATCATTTTTTTGTTGCTCTTCGAGTATAGTATTTTCTGATACATGCTCCATAATTTTAGTAAATCTATCTAGTACATTATACAAGAAAAATCCAAGCCAAACACTCTCACCTTTTCCTTTAGGGCCAACATTACTAAAGCCATCATTCCAATCACCACTACCAATTTTAGGCAAACCATTTTCGCCAAAATTCAAACTTCTTTCAATCGCTTTAATACAATGTTCATAAATACTTCCTTTTTCCTTAGTACTCTCAAATTTGTCATATCTTTCATCTTCATTTTCTTCTAATTCTTTTCCAATTAAATATGGTGTTTGCTCTTCTAATATTGAATAATCTCCTGTAAATTCTATATATTCAGCAGTCAAATATACAAGCCATAACAAATCATCTGAAAATTTAGTTCTTATCCCTCTTCCTGTTTCTTCATGCCACCAATGTTCAACATCACCTTCTAAAAATTGTTGTTTACTATGCTTTAAAATTTGATTTTTCAAAATTTGTGGGTCAATATATTTTAATGCTAGTGTGTCTTGTAATTGGTCTCTAAAACCGTATGCACCGCCTGATTGATAATATCCTGTTTTACTTAATAGCCTACTTTGTAGTGTTTGATAAATATCCCATCCATTTAAAATGATGTTCATAGATTCTAGTGGTGTGTAAACTTGAAGTCTTCCTAAAATATCTCTCCAATAACTTTTTACATTTTCAAGTTCTTGTTTGCAATTTTGAAATTTGCTATATTTGTAAGCAATGTTTTTGCTGTCTAGTACTGCATCTTCTGCTCCTAGCAAAAATACAATTTCTTTTTCTGATAAGCTGTCTAATTCTACTTCTATTTCATATGCTATACATGGCTTTTTGCCTAAACTGTTTTCATTATTTAAACTTGATTTTTTTAGGCCATCCGGATTTGATATATTTCCATTTCCAAAAAAGAAATTTTTATCTCCTGTATAACTTTGCATTTTTTCACTATTTGATACATATATTACATCATTTTTAAATTCTGAATTATATAAATTTTGTGCACAAATTATATTGTTATTTTTATCATATTTTAAATCAATATATCCATTTGATTTAAGTTCATCTTCACCTAAAACAGGTTTCATATAATATACAATTTTCAATTTTTTTCTGTTTAAATTCATATTTTTTAATTTTAAAATTTGTATTTTTACACTATCTTCTTTTGGGACAAAAACTTCTAATTCCTGTTCTATTCCATCACTTTTATGAATAAATTTAGTGTAACCAAATCCGTAAACTACATTGTAGTTTTTATTATCTGGCATAGGGTTTAGTCCAAGTGACCAAACCTTTTTCGTTTCTTGGTCTTTTAGATATATTATTTCTGATGGAATATCAAAATTAGGTTGATTTTCCCAGGCTGTTACTCTATTTAGTCTACTGTTTTTATACCAAGTATATCCACCCATACTTTGTGTGACCAATGTTCCAAATTTTTTATTTGCCATAATGTGTGACCATACTGTTGGAAGTCGATTATCTTTGTTTGCTTTTATTAAATATTCTTTTCCATCTGCCGAAAATGCTCCATATTCATTATAATATTTCAAGTTTTCTGTGTTTTGTAAAATATCTATATTTTCTTGATTTTCTGGTTCTATAATTATATTTTCTGGCTCATTTGGAATCTTTTTATATTTTTCCAAATATTCTTCTTCAATATCTTTTAATGAGTGACTTATTCCACCTTTTTTGCTATCTATTATTATTCCTGCAATAAATTGCAATAAATTCATATCTTCTTTGCTTATTTCATTTTTGTTTAACTCAAAAATTCCGCCTCTAATATTTTTTAAATATGATAACTGACTGTTCAAAACTGCTTCTTCTATATCTTCCATAACATAATTTTCGTAACTATATTTTTCTTCATCTATTATTACTAACTCTGTTTCAAATCCCTTTGTTCTCATAAATTCATATGCTTTTAAAACTTCTTTTACAACATATGTGTCATTACTATCTTTTATTTTTACTAATATTATTGGCAAATCACCTGAAATCCCATATTTCCAAAGTTCACTTTGACTATATTTTTGTTTTGGCAATTTTTCTAAGTTTAATTTTTTAGATGGATTATTGAAAATTATATATGACAACATTTTTTGGTAATCTCTTATTTGTGAACCTTTTATTCTTAAATATCTTGTTTGAGCTTCATTTTTTGCTTTTGATAATTCAAATGCTTTTTTAATATTTTCTTCAACCGTATATTTTTTAATATTTTCAATTACTTTTTCTTTTGTTTCGCCTACTGCAATAATTAAATTAACAGTTGATTTTTCTTGTTTTTTAACTTTCATTGTTCTTTTTAATGCCACAACAGGTTCTGTTACAAGTCCTATTTTCTTAGAAAATGGACTTGAATTTTTAACCATTTGGGGAATTCCTATATTTCCTCTTCCTGTAAACTTTTCTTCGTCTATTTCGTACTCTAAATCCCCAATTATTTCACTATTTGTTGATAAATTTACTGCCATATATACTTCTTTCTCATGTTCATATCTTGTTCTTCTTTTTACAATTATACTATTTGTTTCATTGTCAAAATCAAATATTAAAAATAAATTATTAAATGCAGGATGTGCATAATCTTGTTCTTTTGGTGATAATACTGGTTCAAAGTGTGATGTTATTTCTAGTATTTCGTCTTCATTTCCTAAATTTTCTAATGATAATTTTCTTATTTCTACTGGCTCATCTGGTGCTATTATTGTTTCAATTTTTGTTTTTATATTGTCATTTATTAATTCTTGTTCCATTTTGTCTGGCATAAAACTTATTTGATATTTGCCATTGTTTGGTATATATTTTGAGCTCCATATTTTCTTTGATTTTATATTTTTTATATCAAAAAATATCCCTTGTGGGTAATCGTCTGTGCTTTTAAATCTGTTTATCAATATATTTTTATATTTACTTGCCCCCTCTCCTTTTTGGTTCATTGCTATCAAATAATCTTCGTTTGCTATGACATTTCCGCGTATTAATCTCTCATCTAATTTTTTGTAAGTGTCTTGAATGTAATCTTCATAATCAACATATTTTAATTTTTCAACCTTTTCTTTGTTTTCTTTTGTTATTATTGCTGTATCTGGCATAGTTTCTTGTAGCAAAATGCTTATTGCATTTATTTCTGGATTTTGCATAAATCTTTTTTGCAAAATATTGTTATTAAATAAATTGTTTATTGAAAGTAAAATCAGTCCTTGGTGATGTGCCATATATGTTTTTACTGTTGCCGATTTACTTCCTTTTTTTAATCTTTCTGGTGTAAAATCAATTGATTCATAAAATCCGTATTTATTGTACATTCCATATTCTTCGAGTCTTTTTAAATTTTGATATACTTCTTTTGGGTAATCTGTTATTGCTAATATGCTTCCATATGGAGCCACAACCATTTCATCTGCAAGTCCTCTTTTTAGTCCTAGCCATGGTATTCCAAATGCTTTATATTGATAGTTTGAATGCAAGTCTTTTAAGTTAAATGCTGCTTCTGATATTCCCCATGGTATTTGCAATTTTTTGGCATATTCCATCTGGCTCATAATCATAAATTTGCAAGATTCGTCTAATAAACTTCCCTTGTATTTTGGTATATTGATATTTGGCATTAAATATTCAAATGATGTTCCTGACCATGATACAAGCCCTTTATATTTTCCAAGTGTAGTTAGTGTTCTACTTAATGAATTCCAATGTTTTGCCGGTACATCTTTTTTTGCTATTGCTATCAAACTTGCTTGTCTTGCTTCTGAAGCTAATAGGTCATAATATGAGTTTGTTAGCTTGTTTTCTTCAACATTGAATCCTATTGAGAATATTCTTTGTTCTTTTTTGTATAGATGAGAAAAATCTGTGTTTTCTATTAACTTATTTACTATTTCTAGTAAACCAGAAATCAAATCTATGTCGCATTTGTTTTGATATATGTCGCATTTTGCTTGATGTTTTATTTGACTTTCATCGCATTTATTTTGACTTTCTAACCAATTTTTTATAACATACAAATATCCTACAAAGTTACCGCTATCTACTGTTGAGACATATCTAGGAAATAATGGTTCTTTTGTTTCCGTATTATACCAATTGTATAAATGTCCATTCCATTTTTGAAGTTCATTTACTGTATTTAAAATATTTTTTAGCAATTCTATTGTTTTATCATAATTTATAAACCCTAAATCATTTGCAGAGATAACCGCCATCATTGATAATCCAATATTTGTAGATGATGTCCTTCTTACCACTTTATTTTTTCTATCTTCTTGATAATTGTCTGGAATTAAAAAATTATCTTCTTGTCTTAAATACTTTTCAAAAAATCCCCATGTTTTTCTGGCAATTTCTAAAACATAATCTTGCTCTTTTTGTGTTAATAATTCTACTGCCTCTTTTTCTGTTCTTTCTTTACTTATGCAATACATAATTACTGGAGTCAAAATCCATAATAATCCAAGCATTAATGCCAATATATTATTACTATTTCCATAAATTATAAATGCTACAATTCCTGTTATAATGTTAATTGCCATATTTTTGTAGTATGAGATTATATCTGTTTTTGCCATTTTTTCTGCTTCTTCTGATGTTGTCCATTCAAGCAAATTTTTATGTGTTATTTTTACTCTATACATTGTTTTTGCGATTGCTTTTAAAGATGTGTATGCCTTGTATGGCAAACATCCAAGTGTAATTATTGTTCGTGCAAAAATTCCTTTTAACCCTGATATTTTTGGCGTAAATGTTTTTTGTTTTTCTTCTCCTTCTCTTTTTCCAAATAGATAATTAATTAATTCCAAAATAAACGGAATTATTGAAATTAAAATTATTATAAAATTAAATGCAAAAACATCTATATTGAATATTTTTTCAATTATATTTATATAAATTAAAGCAAATATAATTGAGATTTCAAATAAACTCCTTCTTAAATTATCAAAAATTTTATATTTTGAGAGCATATTTAAAGGACTTTTTTTGCTTAGCCATTTTGTTATTTGCCAGTCCCCTCTAATCCATCTTGAAAGTCTATTCATAAAACTTATATATTTTGTTGGGTATCCATCCATTAGCATGATATCAGAAACTAGTCCACATCTTAAATAACTTCCTTCGAGTAAATCATGGCTTAGTACTGTGTTTTCAGGAATTGCATTTTCCATTACCTTTGCAAATACTCTTAAGTCATATATTCCTTTTCCTGTAAAAATTCCCTCTTTGAAGTTATCTTGATATATGTCTGATATCGCATTTGTGTAACTGTCTATTCCTCCTGCTCCTGCAAATATTTTTGTAAATAGTGTTTTATAACTTATATCCAAATTAATTCCAACTCGTGGTTGCATTATTCCATATCCGTCTATTACTATGTTTTTTTGCTCGTCTATTTCAGGTCTGTTTAATATGTGCGCCATTGCTCCAACTAATTCTGATGCCGTATTTAAAACTAAATCAGTGTCTGCATCTAATGTGATTATATATTTTATGTTTTTTAATTTTTCTTTAATTATTTCATTTCCAGTATTTTGGTACTCATTATCTTTGTTTTTTTCTATATCTTGATTTTCTATTTGGTTTTGTATAGTATTAATTCTAAATGGATTTTTTCCTTGCAAAATATACTGATTCAACTGATTCAGCATTCCTCTTTTTCGTTCCCATCCTAAATAAGAGCCTTCTTTTTCATTCCATTCTCTTTTTCTATATATAAAATTAAATATTGGAAAATCTTGATTTTGATATTTTTTATTTAATTTTTTAACTTGATTTAATCCCTCTTGAATTAACTCTCTATCGAATTTCTCTTCTTGCATATTACTTTCTGAACAGTCACCTAACAATGTAAAATATAAATTTTGAGATTTATTTGCCAGATAATAAACCTCTAGTTTTTCAAACATTTCGGCTACTTTTTCTTTGTTTTTTACAATTGTCGGAATTACTACCATTGTTGAATTTTCCTTGTCTATACCATTTGAAAAGTCTATTTTTGGTATTAGTTTAGGCTTTACTGATTTGCTTAAGATTGTTTGTATTATTTGTATAATTACTTCACTTGATGGTATTAAAAATAGTATAAAACTTATGACTGCGAGTCCTGTGTTTTTTATTTTTAAATTTAAAATGTAACTTAAAACTGTTGATAAAATTATTGTTAAAACTCCTACTATTGTTATATATATTTTTGTTTTCGCTTGTGGTGTTTTTTCTTTTTTATTTGTGTATTCTAATTTTTCGTATAATTTATTTATTCCATTATCTATTAGGTAATATCCAATATGGGTTTTCTTTGTTGTTTTTGATTTATTTGTTTCTGTTTGTTCACTATCTTGTTCTTGTACATTGTCTTGATTTAATTGTAAGTTCTGCTCTTTATCATTTGTATTTTCTTGTGCCAGTCCCAGCATTTTTCTTGCTATATAAATTTCAGAAATCTTCGTCTTTTTACTTATTTCCTTTATCTTCCCCCTGTAATACTCTTTTGTTTTATAGTCCATTTTTTCATACACATTTGCTGGATCTTTTTTTAATATTTCTTCTACACCATTTATTTTTTCAAATATATCCAAGAAATTAATTCTTTGAATTTCTTTAATACTTGTAATACTGTTACCCATTAAAACTTTTTGAGTTGCAATTTCAAAATGTTCTTTTTTTATTACATCAGATACAGTTGTCCCAAGTTTTTCAACAACTTCTTCAAGTACATTTAAATATGCATTTGCTTTTTTGCCATATCTCTTTAAAATGTATGACATATATTCAATAAATGGATATCTCATATCTTGAAAAAATTCTTTTTCTATTTTAGTATTTTTAAATTTTGTTTGTGATTTATCCTTATTTTCAATTAACCTTTCTGCGATATTTTCAGCTCTATATTTTTGAATTTGACTGCTATATATTTGTGCACATATATCTGTGATATTTTCTATAATTGCAATTTGCAAAAAGACTCCTATATTCCAAATTTCGTCCATACTTAATGTCTTTTTCTTTTGATAACTTATTAGATAATCTTCTAAATTTTCTCTTTCTATTTTGTTATCTGTGTATGCAACTATTTCTGATGCTAGGACATATATTCGTGCAAATCCTTTGTATTCCCCATTTGATATCCCTACAAAATTTGTATATTTATTTAAAGGTAGTTCTTTTTGAATTTGTTTCACGGTTTGTTCTATTATATAAAAATTGTCTAGTAGCCATTCTCCAGCGGGATGTATATTTATTCCTAGTTTTAGATGTTCGTTTAATATATTGTAGACTTCTTCTATTGTTTTGAAATTTTCCATTAATTGTGGCACTGGATATGTGTCTTTTTGCGATTTTGATGTTGTGTTATGGCTTGATGCTATTTTTTCTAGGTGTTTTTCTAGCTGGCTTTTTTCTAGCATTGTTCCTGTTATTTTTAGTTTTTGGTTTTCTTTCAAAAAAATTCCACTCCTTGCAAACATTTTTTGTTTTTATTGTTTGCCAAAGAGTGGAAATTTATTCATTTTGTTTTTAATTCAATTGGTAAAGTTTCAATTGCTTTCAAAATGGAAATAGTTCAAAAAAAGAAAGATAATTTTATCTTTCTTCTTCTAAACTTTCTGTTTTTATTTCTTCTATTTGATTCTCTTTAAATTCTACTATTGAATCAATAAATTGTTTTTTATAATTTTGTTTTATTTTTTCATCTGTATCTTTTTGGTCAATTGATGTACTCCAGTCTATTCCTTTATCAAGAATTTTTCCAACTTTTATTAAAACATTATTTTCAGAATCTTCTATTCCTTTATAATTATTTTTTCCATCATTTAAAACTTGTTGAATTGATAGCATATTTTTATTTTCATCATATACCTTTGCTGTTACTACTCCTGATTCAATATCTACTGTTTTTATATCTTCTGGGTCATTTTTATTTATATTTCTAATTATATCATTACCATTTTCATCTTTATCTTCGACTAATGATATTCCTTCTCTATTTTTTGTAATTTCAACATTTTCTTTATTTACATTTGTATTATATTCTTCATTATATTCATTGGCATAAACTGTTTTTAAATATTCTATTACTTCAACTGATGTTTTTAATTTTTCAACTTCTTTTTCAACATTTTCTTCTAATGTTGCTTCTTGGTCTTTTCCTAAATCTTCTTGATTTACTTTTATTCCATCTATAAAAACATTTCCATCTCCAATGTTTTTTATTTTTATATTTTTTTCCACTTCTCCGGCATCTATTGTTATTTCATGTTTTGATTTATCTACTCCATCATTTCCAAGATTTAATAATGCTACCCCTTCTCCAATAGATATTGCTGATGTTAATCCTAAAGCTGCTATTAATGCTTTTATTTTTCTTCTTTTTGATTCTTGTTTTACTACTTTTGCTCTTACTTTTCTTTCTTGTTCTTTTGTTAGTAATGGTTTTCCATTTTTTTCGTTATATTCGTTTATCTCTCTTATTTTTTCCTTAGCTTTTCTTGCATCTTTTACTCCTATGCTAAAGGCTTTATCCTTATTTTTCATAATTTATCTCCTTAGTTTTTAATTTATTACATATACATTATATAACATAAATTTTTTTATTTCAACAGTATTTTTTGATATTACTTGTCAAATTTTGTCTTTTCTACATATTATATATTAATCAGACATTATGTTTGAATAAATTATAATTGAAAGGATGTAATTTTTATGGAAATGGAAGAAAAAAGACCTGGATGTCCAATACTAGATGTTGATGGTGTTATATCAGGAGGTAAACAATTTGATTTAGATATTACTTTACCAGAAGATAATAGAGATGTTATTTATGGAGTTATAAAAGACTGTTTCAAAGAACCAATTCGCGATGCTGTTGTTAAATTAACCGAAATAGCTTATGACTGCGGTAAAGAAGTTAGAAAACCAATAGGACACACATTCACAGATAAAGAAGGAGAATTTGTTTTTGGCCCTCTTTGCCCAGATAGACATTATGCTATTCAAATTTGGGCAAATACTACAAAGAAAATAAAAATTTGTGCTAAATGTCATCATGAGGGCAAATGCCTAAAAGGTGATAAACATGATAAATGTGATTGTTTTATAGGTGATAAAAATCCTCATTGTGATGATAGAAATTGTGAAGAAGATTCAAAAGCTTGTTGTGATAAATAGTTTTTATCTCAAAAAAATGGATGCTATATTTAGCATCCATTTTTTATAATATTCCCATTTTTTTTACGAATTTTTTTCCCTTTTTCATCATTTTATTTTTATTTAATAAATCTGTATCATTATACATCATTAGTAGTCCTGTGGCTAATAATCCTCCTACTACTAGGCCTTTTGTAAACTTCATAATTATCCTCCATTTCATTCATCGTCTTCCAAATTTTTGTCTTAATTTATTTTATCCTTTTTTTACTTTTTTATTCTCTTTAAAAATGGTATATATTTCATGAGTGGCTATTATTGCTAAAAATATTCCAAACATTTTTCTTAACTTGTAAACATCTGTATGAACTGATAAATTGGCTCCTACTATTGCTCCAAATACACCAAAAATTGAAATAATTGTTGCTACTTTTAATTTTATATTTTTATTTTTTATATTTACAATTATTGCAACTATAGATGTTGGAATGAAAAATATTAAGTTTGTGGCTTGTGCTATGTGTTGTTCTAGTCCACACATATAAGTTAATAAGAAGATTAGAATAGTTCCTCCGCCCATTCCTGTTCCACTTACTATTCCAGAAACTGTACCTATTAATATTTCTTTCAATTATTTATCACCACTTTATTTATATTAGTAAAATAATGCAACTTTCCAAATGTACTTTTTTGTTGAATAAAAATTTAATTTTTTCTTGTATTCTCTTTTTTTAATTTTTTAAATATTTGTTCTGCTAGATTAGTTAAACATTTATCACATTTTAACATTTGTGCTATTATTGCTTTTCTTAATTCTTCGTTTTCAATATTATCTGCTAAATCTAAAAATTTTTGTAATTCAAATAAATATTGCTCATTTTTATTTTTCCATTTGTTTTCCCCTAATTCTATTTTATCCATTGTTACCTTCTTTCTATATTATTTTATAATGATTTTCTTATGATAGAGTTCTATCTAGTAAACTTTCTACATCATTATATATTTTATGATATTTTTTCTATATTTTTTGTTTTTTTTATAAAACATTACCTTTTCTTTACATTCTTTTATTTTATTATCATTTTTATAGATACATAAACTAAAAATATTGTAAATGTTATTTTTAAATATTTTTCTGGTAGTTTTTTTAATAGTTTTGCTCCAATGTATCCACCAATCGATCCTCCAATTCCGCACAATATTGCTACTTTCCAGTTTATAAAATTTCCTTTATAGTAAAATACACTACTTGTTAAAACCATTGGAAGTATGCAAAATACTGATGTTCCTCTCGCTTTTTGTGAATCAATTCCTAATAAATATAAAAATGCTGGTACTAATATAAGTCCTCCTCCTGTTGAAAAAAATCCACTTACTAATCCTGCTATAAATCCTATAAGTGATAATTTTGTATATTTTTTTAATTGTGTTTTATTTGTTTTAAGCATAAAAAAACCTACTTTTCTTTTTAAGTAGGTTTCCCATTTTTTTTATATTTATTTATTTTTATTTAAATTTTATATTTAATTTTTATTTTAACCAAAATAATTATATACAGCTTATAAATTCTCAAAAATGAAATTAATTTCATATATATTTTTTATTATATTTCGAATAATAACTATTAATCTGGTATATTTTCATCTTTTATATAATATTTTGTTCCTAACATTTTATCTGGTAAATATTGTTGTTCTACCCAATGACCTGGAAAATCGTGTGGATATAAATAGCCTTCATTATATCCAATTTTTCTCATATCTTCTATAGGTGCATTTCTAATATGCATAGGAATTGTTCCTGTATCTTTGTTTTGTACATCTTCCAAAGCCTTATTAATTGCCATATATGATGCATTTGATTTTTTTGATGTTGCTACATATACTGCCGCTTCTGAAAGTAGTATTCTTGCTTCTGGCATTCCAACCATGTGGACTGCTTGCATAGCTGCATTTGCTACAACTAGTGCATTTGGATTTGCCATACCTACATCTTCTGATGCAGCAATTACAATTCTTCTTGCTAAAAACATTGGATCTTCTCCACCATTTAAAGCCCTTGCCAAATAAAATACTGTCGCATCAGCATCAGAACCTCTCATGGATTTTATAAATGCACTTATATTATCATAATGTGTATCACCTTTTTTGTCAAAAATTGCTTTTCTACTTTGTACACAATTTTTGATAACTTCGTCTGTTATACGAATATATCCATCTGCTTCCATATTTGTTGTAAGTACTGCTATTTCTAGTCCATTTAATGCTGTTCTTACATCTCCATTTGATATTGCTGCTAGTTTTCTTAATGTTTCGTCTTCAACTTTTATACTATATTGTTTTAGTCCATCTTCTCTTGTTAATGCATTTTTTAAAATTGTATATATATTTTCTTCTGTTAATGGTTCTAATTTTATAACCATTGACCTTGATATTAAAGCTTTATTTACTTCAAAATATGGATTTTCTGTTGTTGCTCCAATTAAAATTATAAGTCCATTTTCTACATATGGAAGTAATGCATCTTGCTGTAATTTGTTAAATCTATGAATCTCGTCTATAAATAGTATGCTTTTTCCTGTTGGATTTATCATAAAATTTTTAGTTTCTTCAATTACTTTTTTTATGTCTGATACTCCTGCTGTTACAGCATTTATTTTATAAAATTTATATTTTGTTGTTTCACTTATTACTTTTGCTAGCGATGTTTTTCCACATCCTGGAGGTCCAAATAATATAATGCTAGATAGTCTGTCTGCTTTTATTGTTCTATATAAAATTTTGTCTTTTCCTAGTACATGTTCTTGTCCTACATATTCATCTAGTGTTTTTGGTCTCATTCTATATGCTAGTGGTTCGTTATTGTTCATAGGCTTTCCTCTATTCTTTTAATCATTTTTCAAGTCTCTCAACAGGTTTAAAAAATTCAAATTACAACCATTATTTTCCAAGTATTGTTAAACCTTTTCTAATTAACTCTTCTGTAGACATATCTTCTTTTGCCAATTTATCAAATGCTTTTTCAATTTCTTTCTTATTGTATCCTAAAACTTGTAAAGCAGCCATTGCTTCTTGAATTTTTTCTTCGTTTTCTATTCTTTCTTCTAGTTTTGTTTTTACTGAATTCAATCCTTTTGATGCTTTTGTTAATTCTTGAATTTGTTGTTCTTTTTTCATTTTGTCTTTTAATTCTAGAATTATTCTTTGGGCTGATTTTGCACCTATCCCAGGTATTTGCGTTAATGTTTTTACATCTTCTGATATTATTGCTAGTGCAAATTCTGTTGGTTCACATACATCAAGCATTGCTACTGCTGTTTTTGCTCCTATTCCACTTACTGATATTAGTAATTCAAACATTCTTAATTCTTCTAAACTGTTGAATCCAAATATACTGATGTCGTCTTCTCTTACTTTGTAATATGTGTGTACTTTTACTGTATCTCCTATGTTTCCTAATTTTTCTATTCCTGATTCTGACATAAATACTTTGTAACCTAGTCCTCCTACATCTATTACTATGTATCCTGTCATTTTCATTTCTAGTGTTCCTTTTATATATGCTAACATAATTTTTTTCTCTCCCATCATTTGCGTTTGTTTTTTGTCCTTTGGGGGACTGTTCTGAAAAATGTCCTTTTGGGGACGGTTCTGAAAAGGACATTTTTAATAATATTTATGTCCCGTTTGGAACCTATGTTTCAAACAGAACCGTCCACAAAAAGCCATTAGATATCATAAAAATAAGTTGCTTCTAAGTCGGATTCGTGCATTAATAGTGCCAATGGATATTTTTTGTATGCTGCTCCTATTGTGTTGTATAGTTCTTTTGGTTCTGTATATCCCATGTGCCAACGTATTGAGTATTTTTCTTCTGGTGTTAATTTCATATATTCTGTAATCATCATTACTGATTTTTCTCCGTGTCCATATGGTATTGTGTCGTCTACTGTGTAGTATGGTACTTTTTCCCATACTCCTAATGCATTTTTGGCATTTCTATAGTCTATTTTATAAAAGTTTGCTTTGCATAAATCATGTAATAATGGCACTAATATTAGTGTTTCTGGATTTACATTTAGTGGTTCTATGTTTGTTTCCACTTTGTGTTTTAATATTTCATATACTTTCATGCTGTGTTCTACTAGTCCACCTTCATAGTTTCCATGAAACCTTGTACTTGCTGGTGCTGTAAAGAAATCTGTTTTTTCTATAAATTCTATTAATTCATTTATTCCTTCTCTTTTGACTTGTTTTAGTAATTCTAAAAATTGTTCTTTCATTTTATCCCTACTTTCTTGCTTTCTCTTTTTTCCTTGCCTATTATATAAATTTAAAATAAAAAAGTCAATAGTTTTATGCAAATTTTTGTTTGTTTTGCTGCTGTATAATGATGTTGTTTTGTTCCATAAAAATAAAGCCTATTACTAGACTTTATTTTTGTATAAATATTTTATTTGTTCATTTTTTCTATCTCTTCTTTAGTTAGTCCAGTTGCATCCATCACCTGTTCAACTGTCATTCCCATTTTTAATAGTTTTTTTGCAATTTCAATACTCTTTTTCTTTTTGCCTTTTATTTCGCCGTTCATATCTTCCTCTTTGGATTCCGTTCTTTCTTTCCAGCTTCAAAGAAATTATGCTCACTCGTTAGGCGATTATACTCTGCCATTATTATTGAATTATGTCTCTCCCTCTCCTTTGGGTCTGCACTTATAAAATCCAATGTATTCATTGCTTTTTTTATTTCTTTATTTTCTTTTTCTGCCAAAATTATCTCCCCCTTTCTATCTGTTAACACACACATCCATTGGTCTAATTTTGTTAATTTTGTTGGTTCTTTCTTTTTATATTTTGGTAATTCTATATAATGATATTCTATGTATTTTGATGCTATTTCTTCTTCCTCTTTATATCCCATATTTACATATTCCTCTTCTAATGTTTCATCATATTTTACTTTTCCAACACTATGATAAGTATTTCTTTTTAAGAAGTTATAGTTCGTTATAAATATTACTATACTCTTCTTTAACTTTTTATAGTCATCTCCTACTTGCAATTGAATTGTTTAAAAATATTTTTACTTTTTTCGACACCAATCGGTTAAGCGAAGAGACACCGGAAAAAGAAGTTTTTTATTTATTCATCTTTTCCCAATATATATGGATCTGCCTCTGTTCCTGTTCCTGTCTTTATGTAGACTCCAGATGTCAGAGAAACTACGGGGCGCACTCCCAAGCAATAGCCGCGGATATAGCTGATGAAGCCGTTATTTTCCACATACCATACGTCGCTGTTGTTACCCATATAGGCAGACGCAAGCAAGTAATATGCTTCTGTATTTCTCATTCCAGTAGTTGAACTTGTGTTTCCAGTTATCTTATATGCTTCGTCATATGTCATTTCATGTACATCACTTATATATCCATTTTTTTCTAAAGTTTTATCTTTATACATATTCCAATCTCTTGCTTGATATGTACTATAAACTGTCTGTCTTTGTCCTCCTGATAATATATATTCTACTCTTTTATTATCGTCGCTTTTTGTATAATAATATACAAAATTCTCTGGACTTCCAGCATGTGTTATTTTTGTTACATATGTTTTTCCATTCTCTTCTTTACTTTCTAATATTTGCCATCCTGAATATTTTGGTGTTCCCCATCCTCCTTGTGGTGCTACACTTTGATTTCTACTTGTAATTATATTTCCACTCGCTATATCACTTGCATTTGCTGTGTCTCCTTTATATGTAAATCCTCCAAATGTAAAATCTAGACCAGTTGTTTTATTTGCAATTTTTTCTTTATTTATATTGTATAACTTTTTACTCTTCAATTCATTTATTTCTTCTTCTGTCCAATCTCCAGCATCATATTGTACTACTCTTTGTGCTGACATATATTGATTTACTATTACTTCTTTTTCTTCTTCTATTGTCTTTCCATTATATGTTCCTCTTACTATAAATGTATATTTTCCATTTGATGTTACTGCATATGGTACTGTTTCTGAATTATCAGATTTTAGAACTGCTGTACATTTGTTGCCTTCCAATGTTGCTATTATATTTATATATAATGTTGTTCCTTTATTTTGCGTATTTGCTTCAAGTGAACTTGTATTACTTGCACTGTTGCTTGTACTTACTGCAACTGCTGTATATTGTATTTTTAATTCTTTAGTCGTTACTTTTATATCTATATCTCCAGTAACCTTCTCAATTTTTATTTTTCCTGTATTTATATCAACCACATCATTTCCAGAAGTTGTAATAGTTTGACCTCCCATTGTAACAGTTAAGCCTGTTATTGCACAATTTCCTTCTGCTGATACTGTTGCTTCATATGGTTTGTTATATGCTACTTTTGTTGTATTATTATCTATTGTAGCTCCATCTCCTAAAGTCTTTGTTACATTATAGAAATAA